>WNGG01003353.1_pt1 | contig 18089 bp, 20 predicted proteins | sample 5400661 | NCBI WGS metagenome assembly WNGG01 (sample SAMN13153372, study PRJNA577476) | soil metagenome | isolation source: 100 cm soil or saprolite under Garry oak tree replicate 1 | place: USA:California | collected 2016-06-15
CTGGCCATTCCGTTTTTGCTCAGCTTTTTCCCGCTCTACGCCGCGGCGCGGGGCGTGAAGGTTTACGAAGAGTTTGTGGAAGGCGCGAAGGAAGGCTTCGGCGTGATTCTCAAAATCATTCCGTTCCTCGTGACGATGCTGGTGGCGATCGGCATGTTCAAGGGCGCGGGCGGAATCGATCTCCTGAGCCGGGCGCTGTCGCCGATTTTGACGCCGCTTCATTTTCCAACGGACTTGCTTCCGCTGGCCTTAATGCGACCGCTGAGCGGAAGCGCGACCCTGGCTCTTCTCACTGACATTGTTCACCGTCTCGGGCCCGACAATATCGTCAGCCTGACGGCATCGACGATTTATGGAAGCACCGAGACCACGTTTTATGTGGCGGCTGTTTATTTTGGGGCGGTCGGGATAAAACAGACGCGACACGCAATCCCGGCGGGTTTGCTCGCGGATCTCACGGGCGTGATCGCTTCGGTGATCATCTGCCGGGCGGTGCTTGGGTAGGGACAGCGCGCTGCGCTGTCCTGGACGCCGCAACGCGGCGTCCCTACCAAGATCAGCGAAATTTTTCCCTCGCCAGCCAGCGCGTGGATTCTTTATCGTCCGATTTTTCGCAAATGATTAAGCGCGACTATCTCATCATCGGCAGCGGCATCGGAGGGGCGAGCGTCTGCGAAGGGATTCGCAAGCACGACAAACGCGGGAGCGTGACACTGGTGGGCGCGGAGGAGGTTCCGCCGTACAAGCGCTGGATTCTTTCCAAGAGTTTTTTGCGCGAGAAAAATCCGCAGTTGAAAAAATTGCAGCAGCCGGACGAGCGCTGGTACCGTTCCCATAAAATCGAGACGCGTTTCGGGACAATCGTTACTCAATTCAACATCGAGCGGCGTGTCGCAGTTTTAGGCAACGGCGAAAGCATCGAATTCAACAAAGCATGTCTGGCGATGGGCAGCCGGCCGGTGCGGCCGCCGGTGGCGGGCGTCGGCCTCGGCAATGTGATCTATTTGCGGACGATTCGCGACGCACTCGCCTTGAGGGAAATGGCCAATCTGGAAAAAACGGTCATAGTCGTCGGCGGCGGTTTACTGGCCTGTGAAACGGCCGCCAGCCTGCGCCGGATGAAACTTAAAGTAAGCATGATGCATCGAAATTCCTACCTGCTTAACCGTTACATCGACATCGGAACGGGCACGTGGCTGACAGATTATTTCGCAAAGCACGGCGTGACGATGTTAATGGGCGAAAGCCTCAACGGCTTCGAAGGGAAAACGGTTTTGCGCAATATCCAGACGAAAAGCGGCGATCGAGTCCCGGCGGGCCTGGCTGTCGTCGCCTGCGGGGCGGAGCCGAATCTCGATCTTGTCCGCAACACGCCGCTGGCTGGACCGCACGGATCACCAGTCTCCGATTATCTGGAGACGGAAGAAAAAGGAATCTATGCCATCGGCGACCTGGCATTTTATCCCGATCGGATGATGGGCGGTGTGCGGCGCCAGACGCATTGGGACTGCGCGCGCGAACAAGGCCTGATCGCGGGCGCGAACATGACGGGAAAAAAACGAATTCGCTACGAACAGATTCCGTATTTCTGGACGGAGATGTTCGATTTAACGATGCATTTCGTGGGCGATTTCAGCGTGCAGCCAACGCGTGTCGATCTTCGCGGGACTTATGCAAAGAAGAAGTTCATTGCGCGGTACTATCAGGGAGAGAAACTGCGCGCCATTTTGCTTTGTCATCAAACGCCGCGCGAAGTGGAGGCAGCGAAGACGCAGTTGCGCAACGCACTCGCCAAATAGTCGCCACTAGTTTGGGACGCGAGTCGCCGCCGCGACCGTCTCCCTCCGTGTTGTCGATCCGTTCGGCTGCGCTCAGGACGAGCCTTTCATTCGAAGCCCGCGGGAATTTCCAAATCTGGATTGCTGACCCGCACAAGCTTCCAATCCCACGGCTTGGCGGACACGCGGTGCCACTCCAGCTCGAACGGCGTTGCGAGGGAATTGACGCGCTCTTTGACTTCAGCCATGACTTCGCCTTCAGCGCCTTCAATAGTGATTTTGGCGATCCAGGTCGCGCGCCGGTGATCGACGTTCACCGTTGCAGTGGAAAAATTAACTCGAAAGCCGCGCAGATAACGAAAAAACTCGCGGGCGCGCTCGAGCACACGAGCGCGATCGTCGCCCCACTGATCTTGGTAATCGTTGCCGATAAAATCGGCGGCATGCGACCAGTTTTTGCGTTCGACGGCGTGCAGAAAATTTTCGGTATGACGCGCGACCTGCCGCTCCGGCTGCCAAAGCCAAATGAGAAACAGTCCAATTAAGAGTGCGAGGCCTAGACCGCCGTAAAATCCCTCTCGAAACCAAGTGGGCATGAGGACGATTGTAACGCTTGTGATCTTCGGCGCCATCCCCGGCGTTTGTTGGGCAAGAATTGCAGCCTCTTAGACCAACAGTCCCGCCTTGCCGCGGCACGGCACGAAGCGTGCTGATTTTAAACATGATCTATGCTCACCATCGGTTCCTTCGCGCTCGCCCTTTTTGCCGTCTTGGGTTCTGTTTGCTGGGCGTGTCTGCAGGAGAAGAATCCAAAAGGCAGCCGAGAGTACATCCTGCTCATCGAGGACGAGGCCCAGGTCGCTGCGCTCACGGCCGAGACGCTAGTCGGGGAAGGATACAGGGTGATTCTGGTGCAGAACGGTTTTGAGGCGCTAAAAATTTACCGAAACATCGGCAAGCAAATCGGTCTGGTCATCCTGGATTTCTTTCTTCCCGTCATGGATGGCGATGCGGTCTTCTATGAACTGCGCGTGCTTAATCCGGAGGTCGATGTTGTTCTGAGCAGCGGCTTCGCCGAGCAGCAAAAGATCAACGCCATGTTGGGCCAGGGCGTTCGCGGTTTTATCTCAAAGCCATACTCGAGTCAGAACCTCCTGGCGCAGGTGCGCTCCACGCTCGACGCGGGTCGCCAAGGTTTGCGCCCAGCGTAACCGCCGCGCGGCCGCGCCAGGAGTTTTCGCCCCGCGACCACGAGCGGTTCCAAATACACGGCCTCTGGCATCAATTTAGCTTCTCAACAACGGGACGCTCATGTCTCGCATTGATGCTTTCTTCAAACTGATGGCCGAGCAGAAGGCTTCCGATCTGCATCTTTCCACAAGCAATCCGCCGATGCTGCGCATCAATGGCGATCTGGTGCGGGTGGATTTCCCGCCGCTACAGAGCGACGAGCTCAAGACGATGGTTTATGAGATTGCGCCGGAGGGAAAAATCAAAATCTTCGAAGAAACTTCCGACGTCGACTTCGGATACGAAGTGCCGGGGGTCGCCCGCTACCGCGCGAACTTCTTTCAGCAAAAATACGGGATCTCCGCTGTCTTTCGCCTGATTCCGCCGAACGTCATGACCTTGGACGAGCTTGGTCTCCCGCCGGTCCTGAAAAGATTTGCCATGCTCAAGAAGGGATTGATCCTGGTGACCGGCCCGACGGGTTCCGGCAAGAATACGACCCTCGCGGCGATGGTGGATTACGCCAACCTCCAGCGACGGGACCACATCATTACGGTCGAAGATCCGATTGAATTTGTGCATCGGAGCCAAAACTGTCTCATTCAGCACCGCGAAGTGGGAATGCACACGCGATCTTTTGCGGCTGCGCTGCGCAGCGCATTGCGCGAGGATCCCGATATCATCCTTGTGGGCGAGATGCGCGATCTCGAGACCATCGAGTTAGCGCTGACCGCGGCCGCCACCGGCCATCTCGTGTTCGCCACACTGCATACCTCAAGCGCCGCCAAAGCGGTGGATCGCATCATCGACGTGTTCCCAACGCATCAGCAGAACCAGATCCGCACCACGCTTGCGGAATCGCTTAAAGGCGTAATCGCGCAAAATCTATTCAAGCGAATCGACAAACCAGGCCGTATCGCTGCGTTGGAGATTCTGGTCGTCGACATGGCGATCGCGAACCTGGTGCGTGAAGGAAAGACACATCAAATCCCGGGCATGATCCAAGTCGGCAAGAAGAAAGGAAACCAGCCGCTGGACGACGTGATCATGGACCACTTGCGCAACACAAGGATCAGTCCCGAAGAGGCCTACGACAAGGCGATCGACAAGAAGAAATTCCGCCAATTTCTAAGGGACCCGCCGGCTGATAGCTCGGAGGAGTCAGCATGAGGATACCTGACCTGGATAAAATTTTATCGGCGATGCTGAAAACCTATGACGGCATCTCCGATCTTAATTTTTCAGTCGGCCACCCGCTTCAAGTCGAAGATTTCGGTGAGCTCAAACCAGTCTCTGTCGATCCGCCGATTGAGGCACTTACTGCCTACCAGACGGAGCAGATCGCCCTCACCCTCATGCAGGGGGATCGCCGTTTGATTCACGACTATCTGACTGGAGGCTCGTGCGATTGCAGTTACTCGCTCCGCGATGAAGCTCGTTTCCGCGTCAATATTTTTCGGCAGCAGGGACATTTCTCGGTCGTGCTTCGGAAACTTCAGGGAGAAGTTCCAAGCATTGAAGGACTTCATCTCCCCGCCATTTTACGCGAAGTTGCCAAGGAAAAGACGGGCCTCGTCCTGGTGACTGGCGCCACCGGCAGCGGGAAAACGACCACCCTGGCCGCGCTGCTCAACGAGATTAACGAAACGCAGCCGGTTCACGTGGTCACGCTGGAAGACCCGATTGAATACGTTCACCCAAAACTCAAGGCCACAGTCAATCAGCGCGAGCTCGGGCAAGATTTTAACAACTATCCTAATGGCCTGCGCGCGGCCTTGCGTGAGGCGCCGAAGGTCATTCTCGTCGGTGAAATGCGAGACCGCGCCACCGTCGAAATCGCTCTCACGGCCTCGGAGACGGGTCACCTTGTTTTTAGCACTTTGCACACGGTCGACGCCGGCCAGTCGATCAACCGCATCCTCGGTCTCTTTTCCATCGGCGAAGAAAAGCAACTGCGCATTCGCCTCGCGGATACTTTGCGTTATGTCGTCAGCCAGCGTCTCGCGCCCAGGGTGAGTGGTGGCCGGCAATTGCTCACCGAAATCCTCGGCCACAACCTGCGCACGCAAGAAGCTATCGCCATCGGAGAAGGCGAACACCGCAGCTTTTATGAAATCATTGAGGCCAGCTCGCCATTTGGCTGGATGACTTTCGACCAATCGATCCTCGCTGCTTACGAGAACGACCTCATCACCGAAGAGACAGCAACACTTTTTGCCTCGCGAAAAGGCCGCATCGCCCGCGGGATCGATTTGATCCAAAAGGCACGCGGCGTGGATAACGACCTGGATTCCGGCTTGCGTCTCGATTTGCCCGAAAACGCCTTTCGTTAGATCGACATCGACACATGGAACAGGAACTCGAATCAGCTTTTCTCGATCCTGGCGATAATACCGCTCTGGTCTGCGTCGACCATGAGCAATACCAGGAGATCATCGTGCCGCAGCTCATCGATCTGGGCTACAAGGTGCACCTCGGATTGTCCGAAGAGGACGTCGTCCGCAAGCTTCAGACCAACAGGTACGACGTGGTCGTGATCTACGAGACCTTTAAGGATTCTACCTTGCAGACAAACCCGATTCTGCGCGAGATAACCAAGGAGCCCGGCGCGCGACGGCGCGAACATTTCGTCGTCTTACTCAGCCACCGCTTTGCTACCAATGACGCGATGACCGCATTCGTGCAGAGCGTCGATCAGATCATCAACATCGCCGACCTCGCCAACTTCAAACCGGTCTTACAGCGCGAGGCCACCCAGCATCGGAAGCTTTATCATTCCTTTAACCAGACGCTGAAGAGCGTTCAAGCGCTCTGATCCTTCCGTGGCTACGGCTGACCGCAGCGTCGCGTGCCTCGCCAAATATTTTGCGCGCAAAAGTCCAAAACGCGATGATCTTAACGGAAGGAGGGAACAGAACAGGGTAATGGCGGTTAAATGCTTTGTGCGCCGAGCGTCCGATGATCAGTTGCCAGTGGACGGATGCCCGCGATATTTGCTCCTCCTGTTTAGACATGAAATTGCTTAATTGGGTTCGATTCACCTGGGATTTGAGCAAGCTCCCCCCGATCGTCTCGGAATTGCCGGGGCATTATCAGATCGCTCTCGCGACGAAGGAGGATGAAAACGAGCTGCGCAAAGTTTTCTCCAGCTCATTTGTTCTCGATCCGATCTGGAACCCGGCGATGCGGGAAGTGATGCTAACAATTCAGGCGTGGCTGGATCACGCGTTTGCTTCGGAAAAGAGCATGTGTCTGGCGCTGCGTCACGGCTCCCGCATTATTGGCGCGTCTGTGCTTTCCCTTGATCCCGGAGCCGATAACCATCTTGCGCCCGGACCTTGCATCCTGATGGAATACCGCAACCGCGGCTTCGGCACGCGTCTGCTCGAGAGTTCGCTCAAGTCGCTGCGCGAGGCTGGATTTCTCAGCGCCATTGGCATCGCGCGGGAAAACGGGCCGGTTGCGAGATTTCTTTACACGAAATTCGGCGGCGTGCCTGCACCCGCCGACCTCATGCCGTTGCTCGCGGCCTAGCCTTCGGTGTCAGCAGGGTAAGCCGGAGGCAACTAACCCGCGTCCCGCGCGTACCAATCTACTTTGCGCGTCACGTACATCACGCCCGCCATGACGACGTGATATTGGCCACTGCTTCATTGCGCCGCATCAACCGATCACTCAACACGCCGGTGATCATCGCCAGCGGAATCAACAGCACCAAAACGAGCGCGCCGACTCCGAGCAACTTGATAATCGTCGTGTTGCGGCGCGTAAACGAGGGTTGCGATTTTGGTAACGGCGGCGGTGCTTGCGTTTCCGGCATGTCGCGAGATTGAATGAGTTGAATCAGTTAGGCAAAGAATTTTCAGGCCCAGATTGTGACCGTCGGCGGATCAGCGCGGCTTCGCGCATGAAATTCGGGTTTCGAATTATTTGCGTGGACGATCGGTCGTCCGAACCGCCTCGCGCGAACAAAGAAAAACAATCGATCAACCGCCGGCCGCGCCAGTTGACCAGTTCCTGACTCAGACAATGCAGGCCATACTGAGCGCATAGCGCTCGAAACAAATCAGCGCTCATGCTCGGATCGCGCAGGTGTTCCCAATCGAGGATTTTCGCTTTGATCAGCAATTTTCTCACGCGCGGCGGAAGGCGTTCGCGGAGGGAGTGCGCGTATTCGCCGAGGTTCGAGCGATGAATGAATCCCCTGCCGGCGATGCGCAACTTGGCGCCCAGTTCGCTGAGGTAGGCTTCGATAATCTCCCGTTTTACGTGCACCAGAGAATCGAAGCTAAACACGAAATCGATCGACTCGTCAGGAAACATCGACAGTGAACGCCCATCGTTGAGGTAACAGCGCACGTGCGAATGAGCGGCGAAACGCCGGCGACAGGCTTCGATGCATTCGGCGGCCGGATCAACGATCCACAAATGTTCGCAGTAGTCTTTGAGGTAATTCGTCCACCGCCCAAAGCCGGGTCCGATTTCCAAAATTGTACCGGCCAGCAGACAATCCCGGATGCGCGGAAGAATCGCGCCGGACCATTGCGCAGCCGAAGTTCCCCACGATTCCGACCATTCTTCTCCCGCGTCCCTCCAATCGTACTTAACCTTGGAAAACTCCGGACCACGACCAGATTGAGCCATTGGTTGAAATTGGAAATGTAGGGGAAGCCGTCAGCTTCCCATTTAAATAATTTGGGACGCTAGCAGCGTCCCCTACAGCTTTATTTTGGTCGATCGGAGATCGGGGGGTTAATGGCATTTTATCGGCATGTGGCTGAGGGCGGAATCGAACCGCCGACACCCTACAAGAAATTTTCCTGAGCGTTATGGAACGATGAAGATTTTATCGGTCCACGGATCTTTTACTTTGCTGCCAGATGCGTAACCGCTTACATCGATATATCTTCCGCTTGTATCGTCGAAGGGGCTGAAGACGTATCCAGGCTTGCCGGGGACCGACTTAGCTGTCGGAAATTCCAGCTTGGTAGAGGAAGCGCGCGGCGATGACGACGGCTCTGGTTTTGTTTGCGCCGTCTCCTCGCGACTCACACGTGAGGCAACAGTTGCTGAACGATTTGGAACCCTTTCGGCGGAGTTCTCTTCCGCCGCTACTAAATGCACGGAAACCGGGTTTGGATAGAGAGAGTTGTATGCACCGCTGGTGGCATCGACCGCTATCCCAGCGACGGCTCCGACAACAGTGAGGCCTCCGACAACAACATTACCCGCCATGGCCGTTCCGCCGGTTGCGGACCCCTTACTTTTAACTTTTACGGTTTGCGGAATATAGCCCGGCTTGCTTACCGTAACCGTAAAATTGTCCCGACGACTCTTCACAAATTTGGTTGGAGTGACACCTTCCTCTCCCGAAGAAAGCGTGACATTCGCTCCAGACGGGTCGCTTAACACGCTAAGCTTATCATGAACCCCGCGGGTTACAGTGGCGCAAGCCGTGAAGAAGATAAGTGGCAGGGACAGCAGATAGCTCGTCTTCATGAATCGCGGCCTGAGCAGCCGAAATGACCAAATCGGCCTCCCTCGGTCAAGGCTGAAGTTGATTCGGCGCGACCCGCCACCAGTCGGCCATAACTGCGAGTACGTGAAAGCGCGCAACGCTTTGATCCTTGAGGCCGTGAAGATCGCCGACTCGCTCGTCGAGGTTGTCCCGCCGGGGCAAGGGGATGACGAAGCTGTCAACGAGTCGCGCTCGAAGTGGACGCGCGCGTTCTCGATCGCGATGGACACGCTCAGCGAACCGCTGCTCTAACGGAAAAACCCCAGCTGCGCTGAACGCCGCCGGAATCTGCGAGTGAAATCGCCCGCAGGTTGGCAAACAACGAGCGCATCACGTTCAATCGCGATTCGAGCAATTCACGACACCCGCTCGGAACCCGAATACGAAATGTCTGGACGTTGTTTATGGTCGTGATGAAATAGCACTTCGTCCAAGCTTCTGCGAGCGACCAAAAGCGTTTCTAGACCGGTTTCCGGCGCGGAACACGCCTGTTGCATGACACTGCATGACACTTTGCTTTCCGCAAACCGGTGTTTTCTTTCATTTCAGGCCTTTTCGCCCGGCAACCAGAAAAGACGTGTTTCCCTCGTGTTTTCCCTCCGTAACGGGCGACTGGCTGGGGGCGGAATCGAACCGCCGACACGTGGATTTTCAGTCCACTGCTCTGCCAACTGAGCTACCCAGCCGTAAGATCGACAATCGCACGCCAAGCCGGGCGTTCACTATGCAAGATTTCGATTGCAGGGCAAGAGCGCGGTGACGTTGTAGCGGCGGTCTACGACCGTCGCACATTTCCGGCGCTCGCAGAGCGTCGCTACAGGAACTTTCGTGGCAACTCGAGGGCGCGGCCTAACAGCCGCAAATAATGCTCTCTTGAAATCTCAATCGCGCCGAACCGTTGCAAATGCGGCGTGAGCCATTGCGTATCGAGCAGCGCAAATTTTTGCGCGCGCAAATGTTCGACCAATGCGACCAACGCGATCTTGGATGCGTCTCTTTCTCGATGGAACATCGACTCGCCAAAAAACGCGCCGCCGATGGCGACGCCGTAAAGTCCCCCGGCGAGTTTGCCCTTGCTCCACGTCTCGACGGAGTGCGCGTAACCGAGCTCGTGTAATCGCTCGTAGCTCTCGACGATTTCAGGATTGATCCAGGTATCTTCGCGCCTGGCGCAGGCACGGATCACTTCGGCAAATCGATTGTCGATCTTGATCTGAAAGACTCCCTTTCGCAAGACGCGTTGCAGCGCATGCGACACATGAAATTCTTCCAACGGCATAATCGCGCGCGGATTGGGCGAGAACCATTCGATGGCATTGTCTTCCATCGCCATCGGGAAAACGCCGAGTCGATAACCTTGCAGTAAAAGTTCCGAAGCGATCATGGTCGCAACAAACTTGAAGTTGTAGAGGCGCTTGTGCCAAGCGCCTAATTTTTTTGGATTTCGACGTTTGGCACAAACGCCGCTACAGCACTTGCAATGCAAGACTTCATTCCTAAAATGGACAGATGAAGCGCATGTCGATCCTGTCCTTAATCGCATGCGCGCTGATCACGGGCGGTTGCGCCGATCCGCTGGAGCAGCGCAGCACGCAAGAAGTGGAAGGACAGTTCAAACGCGGCATTTCCGGCCAGGGCCAATTGGTCCCGAATGAATCCACCAACAATCCGACCGGTGCTCCATCCGCATCGGAGACGCCGCCAGACTATCCTCCGCCTCCGTGAAAACCGTCGCGCCCGCCCATTCGAAAATTCTCATTCTCGATTTTGGCGCGCAGTACACGCAGGTGATCGCCCGCCGTGTGCGGGAATGCCAGGTCTATTCGGAAATCGTTCGCTTCGATATTTCGGCCGCCGACGTCAAAAAAATGAAGCCGAACGGAATCATTCTCTCCGGCGGACCGGCCAGCGTTTACGATCAAGATGCGCCGCATGTCGATACGCAAATTTTCTCATTAGGCATTCCGGTGCTGGGAATTTGCTACGGGATGCAGTTGATGGCACATCATCTCGGCGGTCAGGTCGAGTTCAGCGCGCGACGCGAGTATGGCGCGGCCGTTTTGCACGTCATGGATGGGTCGAAATTGTTCGAAGGACTCGGACCGCAGCTCGATATCTGGAACAGTCACGGCGATAAAGTGACTGCTTTGCCCGCTGGCTTTCACGCCGCCGCGCGCACCGAAAATTCACCCTTCGCCGCAATCGAAAATTCGGAGCGCAATTTGTTCGCCGTCCAATTTCATCCCGAAGTGGCGCATACGCCGCGTGGCAGAGAGATCCTGCAAAACTTCGTCTACCACATCTGCCATTGCGCGATGGATTGGACGATGGGCTCGTTCATCGAGGAAGCATGCGAGCGCATTCGGCGCCAGGTCGGCGATGAAAAAGTCGTGCTCGGTTTGAGCGGCGGCGTCGATTCGTCCGTCACCGCCGCGCTTTTGCACAAGGCGATCGGCGACCAGCTCACCTGCATCTTTGTGAACAACGGGCTGCTCCGCTCGCGCGAGGAAGAAATGGTGCAGCGCGTTTTTGGCGAAAATTTTCGCGTGCGCCTCAAATACGTTGATGCCAGCGAACGATTCCTGAGCTCACTCAAAGGCGTGACCGATCCGGAGCAGAAACGCAAGATCATCGGCAACGAATTCATTGAAGTATTTCAACACGCGACCGAAGAATTGCTGGAAGAGGATCGCCGAAACGGCGCGAGCAAACACGGTGGTTACAAATTTCTCGCGCAAGGCACGCTTTATCCGGATGTGATCGAGAGCGTTTCGATCGAGGGCAATCCGTCGCAAGTGATCAAGAGCCATCACAACGTCGGCGGCTTGCCGGAGAAAATGCACTTCGAGCTCGTTGAACCGGTGCGCCAGTTATTCAAAGATGAAGTACGGCAGCTTGGCTTGCAGCTCGGTTTGCCCAAGGAGATCGTTCATCGGCAGCCGTTCCCTGGGCCGGGCTTGGCCGTGCGCATCCTCGGCGAAGTCACCCCCGAGCGATTGTCGATCTTGCGCGAAGCGGACACGATCGTCGTGAGCGAAATGGAATCGTCCGACTGGTATTATCGCGTCTGGCAATCCTTTGCCGTTTTACTGCCGGTCCGTTCCGTCGGCGTGATGGGCGATCAGCGCACTTACGAGAACACGATCGTCCTCCGCATCGTAGAAAGTCAGGACGGCATGACCGCTGATTGGGTGCGACTTCCTTACGAATTGCTTGCGCGCATCTCCGCCCGTATTAGCAACGAAGTGCGCGGCGTTAACCGCGTCTGCTACGACGTCTCGAGCAAACCGCCGAGCACGATCGAGTGGGAGTGAGACATTTTCGATTGTCGATTTTGGCGTTGCCTGCTGAAATTCGGAGCGCATTCTGAAGTCACCGCAGCCGCGTCCGGCCGGCCGTCGGCTGGCTAGCGGCAGAAAAGAAGGTAAGTCTCGCCGGCCCGGTCTCAAAAATTCTGTCGATTTTTTTGCTTGACGGGGAAACTAAATATACTAGTTTAGTTTCTAGAGTATAAGAGACAAATTATGGCGCGGAAACTGATGACAGATAAATCGTCGAAGAACAGCCGATCGGCCGACGCTGGTCGCCGACAATCGGACGCTGGCTCTCAACGCATTGTCGAAGTGGCCCGCGCACACTTCTTTAGCCACGGCTTCCGCAGCGTGACCATGGATGACCTGGCAGCCGAATTGGGCATCAGCAAAAAGACGCTTTACGCTCATTTCCCGGGTAAGATCGCGCTGCTCGAGGCCGTGCTTGCCGACAAATTCGCCGGCGTCAGCGCGGCGTTGGAGCAAATCACGCGTGAACACCCTCACGATTTCCCCGTAGCGCTGCACGAACTGCTCGCCAATACGCAGCGCGAATTGGACGAGATTAAACCGCCGTTCGTCCGCGATATGCGCCAGAAAGCGCCACACATCTTCAAGATCGTCGAGCGCCGCCGCGCCGAGCTGATTCAGCGTCACTTCGGGAAACTTTTCGTTGAAGGTCAACGGACCGGAATGGTGCGCAAAGATATCCCGACCAAACTCATGATCGAGATTCTGCTCGCGACGGTTCAGGCCATCGTGAATCCGGCGAAGGTAGAAGAGCTTGGCCTGACCCCAAAGAGCGGCTTTTCCGCCGTCATCAAAGTTGTCCTTGAGGGCGTTATTGCTCGGAAAGGAACGAAATTATGAATGCATTTTACTTTGTTCAAGATCGGCAACTTGCCCGCGCCGCCGGTGCGTTAATAGCGCTTCTCTTCATCGGCGGTTGCAGCGACCCGCCTAAGAATCGCTTCCAAGGTTATGTCGAAGGTGAATTTGTCTATGTCGCGTCACCACTGGCTGGGACGCTGGAAACGTTGCAGGTGCGGCGCGGCGAGCAAGTAAAGGCCGGCGACCCGCTCTTCGTCTTGGATGAAACTGCGGAGAAAGCTGCCCGCGATCAAAACCAGGCGGCGCTGGTGCTTTCGGAAGCGGAATACGCGCGCCAGGACAAGCTTTTTCGCACCGGTGTAGCCGCCAGCCAGGATCTGGATCGCGCCCGTTCGACGCGAGACCAGGACCAGCAGCGCTTAACTCAAGCGGAATGGAATTTTTCGCAGAAGCAACAAGCGGCTCCGCAAGCGGGTTTGGTTTACGACACGCTTTACCGTCAGGGTGAATGGGTCGCCGCGGGAAAACCGGTGGTTGCGCTTTTGCCACCGCAGAATATCAAGGTCCGCGCCTTCGTCCCGGAAACGCGCGTCGGATCGATTCATTACGGCGAGAGCGTGTGGGTCGCAGTGGATGGCGTGCGTGAACCTTTCATCGGAAAAGTAAGTTACATTTCGCCGCACGCGGAATACACGCCGCCAGTCATCTACAGCAAGGAAAGCCGGGACAAGCTCGTTTTCATGGTTGAAGCCGTGTTCGATCCGACGGCTTCGGCCAACCTGCATCCGGGCCAGCCGGTGGATGTGCAATTTGAATCGAAGTCATGAATGGCGAATCAGCCATCGATGTGCGCGGAATGACGAAGCGCTTCGGCGATCGCATGGTTGTCGATCACGTGGATCTTGACGTGCGCGCCGGCGAGATTTTCGGTTTTCTCGGCCCGAACGGCAGTGGCAAAACGACGTTTTTGCGGATGCTTTGCGGACTGCTGCGCGCGGATGAAGGCAGAGGGACGTGTCTTGGCCACGACGTCATCAACGAGAGCGAAGCGATCAAACGCGAAGCCGGCTACATGACCCAGCGATTCAGTTTTTGGGAAGACCTGAGCATTGAGGAGAATCTCGATTTCGTCGCGCGCATGTACGACGTGAAAAATCGGCGGCAAACCGTGCGCGAAAGTCTGAAGCAACTCGGACTGACCGAGCGCAAAGACCAGCTCGCGGGTCATCTCTCCGGCGGTTGGAAACAGCGGCTCGCGCTGGCTGCATGCCTTATTCACAAGCCGAGGTTGCTCTTGCTCGATGAGCCGACGGCGGGTGTCGATCCAAAAGCTCGCCGCGATTTTTGGGATGAAATTCACCATCTCGCTGGCGAGGGACTGACGGTGCTCGTCACCACTCACTACATGGACGAAGCCGAGCGCTGCCATCGGCTTGCTTACATTTCCCGCGGCAAATTGCTTACGCACGGCACGGTCGCAGACGTTATTGCACGCGAGCGCCTGACGACCTGGGCAGTGAGCGGTCCCGATTTGCCCAACCTCACGGCGCAACTGCGCGAACGCCCCGGCGTGGAGCAAACGGTTGCGTTCGGCAATTCGATGCATGTGAGTGGAGACGACGCGGTCGCCCTTAAGCAAGCCATCGCGCCGTTTCGCACGAACAATTACGAATGGCATCAGGTCGAGTCCGAGCTCGAAGATGTTTTCATCCATCTCATGGACAAATCCCCGGACACTTCTTCCTCATGAAAAAATGGCACAGATTTTCGATCGCGCGCTTCCGCGCCATGCTCGTCAAAGAATTCATCCAGATGCGTCGTGATCGCCTGACTTTCGGGATGATGGTTGGTATTCCGTTGCTTCAGCTCGTTCTTTTTGGTTACGCCATCAACGCGGATCCGAAGCATTTGCCCGCCGCTGTTATTCTCGCCGACCACGGCCCTGAGGGCCGCACCTTGCTTTCCTCCCTCCAGAACAGCGGCTATTACAATCTCGTTCGACAAGTGAAAACCGAAGTCGAAGGGCACGACCTGCTTGCGCGCGGTCAAGTTCAGTTCGTCGTCAATATTCCGGAAAACTTCAGCCGCGATTTTGTCCGTGGCGATCGGCCGGAACTTCTGGTGGAAGCGGATGCGACCGATCCAGGCACGACCGGGAACGCAATCGGCTCGTTATCGACGGCGCTGAACATGGCTCTGCAAAATGATTTAAAAGGTCCTCTGGAATCACTCGCCGTGAACAATGGTCCGATCGATCTGCGCGTGCACTCGCTCTACAACCCGGAAGCCATCACCCAATACAATATTGTGCCTGGCCTAATGGGCGTTGTCCTTACCCTGACGATGATCCTGGTAACCGGGCTGGCGATTACGCGCGAGCGAGAACGCGGCACGATGGAAAATCTCCTCTCCATGCCTACGCGCCCGATCGAGGTGCTCATCGGCAAACTCGTTCCCTACATTCTGGTAGGCTACATTCAGGTTGGGTTAATTCTTTTCGCCGCGCGTTTTCTGTTTCACGTGCCGATGTTCGGAAGTCTGGCCTTACTGCTGACGGCGGCCGCGGTTTTCATCATCGCAAATCTTGCCGTGGGCATCACCTTTTCCACCATCGCCACAAACCAGCTCCAAGCTATGCAGATGACTTTCTTTTTCTTTTTGCCTTCGCTACTGCTCTCCGGGTTCGCCTTCCCCTTTCGCGGAATGCCGGGCTGGGCCCAGATGATCGGCCAAGTCCTGCCCCTAACTCATTTTGTGCGGATCGTCCGCGGCGTTCTTTTGAAGGGCAACGGAGTCGGAAGCATTGGGTTGGAACTTTGGCCCATCGCACTCTTCGCGGCCGTTGCCATGTTCGTCGCGATGAAACGCTATCGGCAGACGCTGGATTAAAGGAACGATTACAACAGAAAGGAACTGATTATGAAGCTATTTGTCATAGGAGCGACTGGTCGGACCGGGCGGGAGATTGTTCAGCAGTCTCTCGCAAGAGGTCATCATGTAACCGCGTTTGTTCGTTCGCCTGAGAGCATCACTTTACGTAATGAACGACTTACCGTTCTCAAGGGGAATGCTATGGACGAAAATGAACTTTTTGATGCAATGCAAAATCACAACGCGGTCGTTTCGACCCTGGGACCGCGAGAGGTATTCAAACCAAGCTCAATGCTCCACGACAGCGCCCTTGCGACTACTCGGGCAATGAACCGTTCTGGAGTGAAACGGCTCGTCATTCTCTCGGCTGCAGCGCATTTCCCTGGTATTCCCAATCGGATCGCCAGTTTTATCATGCGAAACCACATGCGTGATTCGCTTGCCATGGAAGAAATCGTGCAAGGCAGCGGTCTCGACTGGACGATCACCCGTCCTCCACGTCTCACCCAGCAGGAATACGCGACCTATCGAAGCCGGGAAGGCGCTGCTCCCAAGATGGGTTTCACCCTGGCCCGCAAAGCGGTTGCGGCATTCATGCTCGACGCGATCGAGCAAAAGAAACATTTTCACAAAATCGTGGGCATCGCGAAATAACTGTCGGAGTTCCCATGTTTAACACCTACCTCGCGGTCACCATCCTGGCCGCCGCTGCTAACATCTTCTCGGCCACGTGCGATTTTGTTCGCTATAAGCAGGTCAGTATCGCGATGGCTAACGCGGGCGTGCCGGAATCGTGGATGACCATGCTGGGCATCCTCAAAGCAGCAGGCGCGCTTGGACTCCTGGTCGGCATCGGCGTGCCGCTGATTGGGACGGCCGCCGCAGTTGGCCTGATCCTGTTCTTTGTCGGCGCCATCATCACCCACCTGCGTGCAGGCGACTACTCGTTCGGCCTGGCGGTCGTGTTTCTCCTGCTGGCCGTCGCCGCGCTGGTGTTGCGACTGGCCTCGTCGTGAGCAACGAGACGACCGGCAAACACTGGATCGAAACCTAAACCTAATAACTATGCGACTATTGATCCTTGGTGCATCTGGCAGAACGGGCAGCCTTCTGGATGAAGACGTTCGACGCGTGGAACGTTAGCAAAGAACAAAACCGTGGAGTCGATCGCAAAAGCAAGTTGGCTTGGACGCTCGGATGTGATTGAACAGCGTTGCCATGAACGCCGAGCAAGCTCGTCTTCAGGAAAACAATTCACCGGAAGAGCCGTGGCATTTCTGGGGCCCGTATCTGGCCGAGCGCGCCTGGGGAACGGTGCGCGAAGATTACAGCGCAAACGGCGACGCGTGGGATTATTTCCCGCATGATCACGCCCGTTCGCGCGCCTATCGCTGGAATGAGGATGGGATCGGCGGAATCTCCGATCACAAAGGCCGGCTCTGTTTTGCATTCGCGTTTTGGAACGAGCACGACCCGTTTTTAAAAGAACGATTCTTTGGTGTGAGCGGCCCGCAGGGCAATCACGGCGAAGATGTGAAGGAACTTTATTGGTACATCGACAATACGCCTTCGCACAGTTTCATGCGGATGATTTATCGATATCCGCAAACACGTTTTCCTTATGAAAAACTCGTCGCACAAAGCGGTGCGCGCTCAAAGATGGAAGGCGAATTCGAACTTTGGAACACGGATACGCTCGACGGAGATTTTTTCGATATCGAGATCGAATACGCGAAAGCGACGCCGAATGACATTTTGATCCGCGCCACCGCGACAAATTGCGGGCCGGAGCCGGCGACGCTGCATCTGTTGCCGACGATTTGGTTTCGCAATACCTGGAGCTGGGGCCGGGATAATCGAAAACCAAATCTTCGAGAAAATTCCAAAACCGAATCGAAGATCGACATCGTCATAGCGACCCATCACGCGCTCGGCCAATACCGATTGTATTGCGAAAACGCCGACGAAGTTTTGTTCACCGAAAACGAGACCAACGCCGAACGGCTCTGGGGCCTGCCGAATCCGACGCCGTTTGTCAAAGACTCGATCAACGATCGCGTTGTTCAAGGCAAGATCGACATCGTTAATCCGCAGCGCGTCGGCACAAAAGCGGCCGCACATTACAAATTCACGATCGCGCCTGATGAGACGCGCACAATTCGCTTGCGACTAACAAAGATCGACAGTCCGGAGAGCACAGACGGCCCGCCTGTTCTTCGCGGCGGCTCGCGGCGACGTTCTCCTTCCGAGAACCCGGTCGGCGAGGCGCGTGCGCTCCCCAGAGAAGAACCGCGCGACGCCTTTTCCGATTTCGACAAAATTTTTCTGCAACGTGCCGTCGAAGCCGATGAGTTTTACGCCGCGCTCGCGCCATCATCTATTGGCGAGGAACACCGGGCTATTCAGCGGCAGGCGCTGTCGGGATTGCTTTGGAGCAAACAATTTTATCATTACATCATTGAGCAATGGTTGGAAGGCGATCCCGGTCAACAACCACCACCTGACGAACGCCGGCACGGCCGCAACGCCGACTGGCGTCATCTTTACAAC
>WNGG01004234.1_pt1 | contig 18086 bp, 18 predicted proteins | sample 5400661 | NCBI WGS metagenome assembly WNGG01 (sample SAMN13153372, study PRJNA577476) | soil metagenome | isolation source: 100 cm soil or saprolite under Garry oak tree replicate 1 | place: USA:California | collected 2016-06-15
CCTAGTGCATACCCACGAAAGGTAAGCGATAATGTGGTATGATAGAGGGCATGAAAGTACCTCATTTTGTCCGACCCTTCACCGAAGACGAACGCGGCCAAATCCGGGCAGGATTGCGCTCGTCAGATGCCTTTGTGTTACGACGCTGCCAGATTCTGCTGGCATCCGATCGCGGCGAACGAGCTGGAGCCATCGCCAAGCAGGTGGGCTGCCACAAACAGACGGTGCTCACCGTTATCCACGGGTTCAATGCCAGCGGGCTCGCCGTTCTAGCAGAAGGTTCCTCACGTCCCCATCGTTTGCGTACGACGTTTTCCGAGGAGGCTGTAGAGCGACTGCAAGACGTGCTCCACCGCAGCCCTCGCGATTTTGGCAAACCGACCAGCTTGTGGACGCTGGAGCTGGCAGCCCAGGTCAGCTTCGAGCAAGGCTTGACGCCCAGGCTCGTCTCCGACGAGAGCGTCCGCCGTGCGCTGGGCCGCTTGGGCACGAACTGGAAGCGCGCCAAACGCTGGATCACCAGTCCTGATCCGCAATACCTGCTAAAAAAAACGCACGCGACCGCTTGATCGCCTACGCCAGCCAGCAGCCTGAATGGGCCATCGGTTTTCTTGATGAAGTGTGGTGGAGCCGCTTTGCTAGACCGCGCATGCATGCCTGGCAAAGTGAAGAGCATCCTGTTCGCCTGATCGAGCAAGCCTGGAAAAAGGGCGACCCCGACCCCAAGGCCCTGGCCTGCTATGGCGTCTTGTGGCAAAAGGGATCGCCCGAGGATCCCGACCGTTCGCAGATCTGGCTGCGCTTCGTCACCGGGCGCCCAGTAAGTGCGATCAGCATTCAGTTTCTGGCGTTGTGTTGTGAACGCTTGGCTGCCCAGGGCAAACGCAACTGGCTCCTGATCTGGGATAATGCCTCCTGGCACGTGAGCAAACTGGTTCGGAACTGGATTCGCCAGCACAACCAACAGGTCAAACAAACGGGCAAAGGCGTTCGTATCTTGCCTTTCTTCTTGCCCACCCAAAGCCCCTGGCTCAACCCCATCGAGCCGAAGTGGGTGCATGCGAAGAAGGCGGTGGTTGAACCTGATGGCCTGCTCTCGGCCAAGCAGCTGGCTGAACGCATTTGTGCGCATTTTGGCTGCTCCTACGAATCACATCTGGCTGTTGTCGAAAAGGTCTCGTGACTATGCACTAGGAGATAAGGCAGAGGAAATTGATGAAGCTACAGAGAAGTCCGACATTTTATACTATCAGTTTGGCAGTGGTTGGGGCTGTTTTTGGTTGTGTATTGTTCATTTACTCCCAGTTATGGCTTGCTATCCTGAGCGGGGTTATTAGTGTCCTGCTGGTTATTCTCAGTATTATCGCGCAAGCATACCAAAACTATATGGAGCAGAATAAGTATCGCTTTCAAGCTCTGGCTAGGATGGGACAACATACTCCTGGGTTAATTGATTACTGTCGAGATAACGTGAAACTCTGGTGGAAAGGCAGACATCCTACCTGTCATGATTGCAGGAAGTCAGTCAAACGTAGTCAAGCAGCTTGGCTGTACGCACCGATAGGTCACTGGAATGAAGCTTTACAAGAAATTGAGTGTGGCAAAATGTGGCTGTGCTCCACCTGTATTGAAAGAAGGTTACGAGAAACAGCGAATCAGGCACATCTAGCTAACGAGATATCCCAGCACTGGAAGACAAAAGCAGAACAACTACAAGCTCAAGTGGGAAATCTGGAAAGTGAACTGGTGGCGAAACGCAGTGAGGGTTCGCACAATTGATATTGGCGGCATAAACGGGCTCATTTCCTACAATGTGCAGTTTACGACATACCGAATTATACCCGGTAAATCTTACTTCTCCCCTAAATGAAGATTTAAATCTGCCTCTCTACAAATTCTTGCATACAGACCTGTGAAGTTTGCCCTTTTACTTTCTCTACTCATATCTCGCCGTATCTCCAGAGCCTCTGCCTCTGTAGGCGCAACTACATCCATCCATACCTTAACAGCAAGAAGATAGTACCGCAAAAATTTCTTCTTCTGATTTTCAAGCGTGGAAAGCGCATCAGAGAAAAACTTCTGCATACGCTCGTATTCTGCGTTGCCCTCTTTACGTTCGGCTATGTTAGTGTTTATTGCGCCACATAGAGCTAAGATACTAATGAAGCATCGGTATGCTAAGTTATGTTCACTATACAGCCGATCAAACATAGATGCGTATGCTTCATTTGTATGTCCAGTCCCCGGTTTACTGAACACTAAAACAGGGTAATAGAAGGGATACTGCCAAGTTGCTGCTCCTGAGCAAATTGATCAGGAGAACGATAGTCCAGACTCTCATGAGGTCTGGTGGTATTATAAAAGTTCACCCAAGGCTTCGCAGCTCGCAAGAAGTCGCCCAACGTGCGATAGGGGTGACGTTCGGCCACTGCCAGCTTAAAGAGCCCCACGAACCGCTCCGCATAGCCATTATCCGTCGGTGTGCCTGCTCGGCTCATGGAGCGTTGAAACCCTTTCTCCAGCAAGAGCGTTCTGGTCTGTGCTGCTCCATACTGCTTGCCCTGATCGGAATGAAAGATCGCTCCAGGCACCTCAAAAGGCACCATCTTGATCGTCGTGACGACGAGATCAGCCTGCATGCGATAATCAAAGGCCAGGGCTAAGATATGCCGTGTGCGCTTCCAGAGGGCGAAGCAGCCACGCACCCGCGTCCGGTCAGCCAACTGCACTTCAAAGATGTCTGAGAAGACAATCTCCGTAGGACTGTGCTGCTCCAGCTCTCTCACCAGATTAGGAGCCGTCTGGTCCGTTTTGCCCGGATACACGTAGCGCTTCTTCTTGCGCCTAGCTGTGATGGCATACTTGTGCATAATGCGATTGACGCGGTTCTTGCCCATCCCCAAGAGCACCGCCAGTTTGCGATGCCCCAGGGTATCATCCAGTTCATGCCACTGCTCAATCGCCACCGCCACCTGCTTATCTTTGCTTGGCCGCTTGCGGTGCAGATACAAACTGCCACGCGCAAACGAGAGCGCCCGTACCACCTGGCTCTTGCTATAGGGGCCGTGGGGAGCCATCAACTGATGGGCCAGTTCCACCTTCTGTGCGGCTTTCAATGCGCCAACAACCCCTGTACTTTTTTTAGAATTTCATTTTGCACGGTCAGCTCGCCAATGATCTTCTTCAGATCATCGGGCGATTCACCTGGCGCATAGCCCTGCGCTTGCGCGATCTTTTTGGGATCCCGTTTGTCTACGAAGATGCTCGCTGCCTTCGCTTGAAACTCCTGTCGCCACCGGTGAATCATCGAGGTGGCGACGCCAAACTTCGTGCGCACCTCTTCAATGGTCGTCTCGCGTTGCAGACTTTCGAGGACGACTTTTAACTTGAACTCCGCTGTGTACTGCTTTCGTGTGTTCGCCATTGCTTCCAATACCTTTCTCTTCCGTTCCCTCCCTTGTTCTCTTGTTCATTATACCAGGTATTGGACATATGCTTCATTTGTAAAAGTCTTTTTGGCTTCTTCTATCCCTTCTTGGGACGCGCCTTGAAGTGCAAACAAGGTCTCGTATGTCCTAGTCCCATTTTCATCTTCATCGTAAAACTTCGCACTCAGACCTGGGAGAAGTTCAGTGTAGTTAGCTGCCAATATATTATTGGGACTCCTACTGAAGAGCCCTATATAGAGAAGACGTACTTCCTCATATACTACCCTCCGATTATAAATTTCATCGATTATTTGGAACATTGAGCTATTATCGTCAATCCGAACGCCCAGGGTAGCTGCGGCTCTTCTAGCAAGCTGAGGTCTTACATGACGAGCAAGATCGAGATCGATTTGATCCACGTAGTTTTGATGATTTGCTGCCTTTGTGATATCCCAGGCATCGGAAGTCTGAACCACCTTTACTGAGACATAACAAGGATCCTTAGCAAACTCTACCAGACACATTGCTGTTTGGCATCCGTTAACAAGGCTACCTCGACTGAGAGTTAGTTGTCTATGGTCATCACTGACACTATTTGCCTTGAACACAACACCATTATTTCTTGGAAGCATCTTACCAGGTTCTGTAGTAAGCGTTTTAACGATTTCATCATTAGGAGTGGCTCTTCCCGATCTTTCTCGACCTTGGGTTATCCCTTGGAATTCACGAACATTCTCAAAAAACAGAGCATCATTAAACTCACTATATAACCTTTGTATCTCAGTACTGGACATAATCCCAATGAAAACGTTGTCTTTACTAATAACAGGTGTTTCTAAATTAAGCACTAGTTGCGTTGGAGGCTCATTAACTTTGATATATGCGGCCCTCAGTATCGATAATATTTGATACCCATCTATAAAGCTAACTCGTTGCTCAGCTAAACATTGTCGGTAGAACTCTTTTGAAGAAAAAGAACGCTTTTCATATCGTTTGAGTATGCCTTTTAGAGGTGAGAGAGTAACCAGTAGGAAATGAGGTGGTACATGTTCATAACTGAACATGAGTTGACCATTTACGTTAGGCAACTGTTGTGCTTCAGTGTAGGCCTGAAAGTTACTTATTACAGAGTCTATTTTCTCTGCTCGATCAAGCCACAACCGCGATTGAATATAGAGAACCTTGTTTCTCTCCTCCTTCCCTCTGGCAATCATATCTACCCCTTCATCATTGGATTTCTTCTCATTTAGGACTGGGAGGGTAAAATCTGCACCGACCTCTGTTTGGGGTACAAGTTTTTGTACAGCAGAAGCAAATCTACTACCTTTTACCGTAGTTGGTAACCCTTCAAGATTAGCCCTAAAATGTTGCTCAAGGGCTTCGTAAGACCTTAGATGCTCAGGAAAGCTTTCTTCAGGTATAATATTCTGCCAGCTATTTTGATCTATCATTCTCGGTCCTTCTGTTCATTAGATAGGCTTTTGCTACCATCACCACTTGTACGCTTAAATTGGTGGAATTCCTCAATTGTACTCTTAGTTGTCAAGATAAGTAGAACATATTATCATAAGTACTACAAGACTCGACTATGATTTTGGACACTGTGCAATTTACGACGCGGGAGCTTTATTCTAGGCTGCGGCCCTGCGTTTCGCTTGGGTATGTTAGGATAGCATCAGAGGCATTAGGTCTTTTTTAGCGAGGATGTGTGTTTTGCTACATTCCCGCTTCATAGCAAAACTGAGTTGATGAGAGAAACCGATATACTCAACCGTTTTTCTTTTTTCTCTTGCCTTCTCAATAGCGGGTATGAGGTCCGTGTCCGAGGATACCAGGATAATTCGATCACAGAGGTTTTCGTATGCTGCTACCAGCATATCAACGGCGATTTTCACATCAACGCCTTTTTCGTGGAAGACGCCTTTCGAGCGTAGTAGGTAGCCAAGAGAGTAGGCGAAGTGATGTTTCTTGAGGTGTACGAAGAGTCTCTGCTGATCTGCAAGCAGCTTCTTGGTTTTCTCTGTGCCATCAGTTCTGACCGCACCAATATAGTAGGTTGCTTGGATAAGCCTATCACTTCCAGCAAGTAGGGTAGCAAAACCAGAGAAGTCAAAATTCAGCAAGTGAGAAAATCCTAAATCCTTGAGCTTGAAATAGAAGTTGCTGCCATCAATGAGAACAATAGCCCGTGCTTGCTTCATAGCCTGCGTAGTATAGCAGATGGGGAAGGAAATAAAAATCCTGCAAACAACTTTCGTTCTTGCAGGAGGTTTTAGTAGCCTATTTATAGCAAACAAGCAGCGATTTGTCAATCAAGCAGATCACCTTTGAGGCTGATGATTATGCTTAGGATTATTGCGCCACCTGTACAAAAGGCTCACTCCTCGCAAAGATGTTTCACTTCCAATTTTAATCTGCAAGAACGGCGTCTAGCTTGATAATATATAATTATAAGCAGTTACTAGCATATAAGGTGCTCGTTTTGATATAACAGGTACGAGAGTTTAAAGTTCGCATGTGCAGTTTTTTTCAAGGAGGCGCGCGAACTCTGAAAGCCGTTTGTAGCACTATATCCATTATCATGTGAAAAGCTGGTTAGAAAGGGCAAACAACTCATGCCAGGACGATATTATAGTCAAGGCGAAAGCATTGACCTTGACAAAGATTTTCCGCAAATTGAAGATATTACTGGTATTGTTGAAATATCTCCTTCATTTGGAGGTCCACAAAAAGAAGTAAAACCCTTTACAAAGTCAAATCTTCCAGTTGGATATGTACATTGTAAGAGTTCAGTGTGCAATAAGGGTGGAGTCGCATTGGGGGAAATGCTTTGGAATCTGCTTTCTCGAATGGTTAAAGACAAGAAGACAGAGGATAGCGGTAGCCAGTTTTGTCAAGGATATGAGAAAATGGGCAGGGGTCAAAGAAGAGATTGCAGGGCTACGGCTGCTACGATAAAAGTCCGGATCAAATATAGAGAGCCGGAAACAGAGAAAGTGGAATAAGGGAATTCTATCAAATCGCTGCGTATAATCTATTTCTTCTCCATGTCGGATGATCGGGCTACCATGGTAACTCCAAAGCATTATACTTCAGGAAGGGTGTCCTGGCTAAGATTTGATTGGCGAGTTCATCAATTGTTCTCTTTTGGGCATCAATTGATCCAGTCTCTGAAGTCGCTGCGAGTATATCATGTGCCTCCTTTGAGGAACGGATTAGATCGGCATGATCAGGAGCGTTAGAGTTGTAGGATGGAAGCTTAACATGCCGAAAGAGGGTGCCAACCTGTATCTTGATTGTAAAGCTGTCAATGAAGGTTCGTACAGGTTCTGAGTTGAGAAGCGCACAAACATAATGAGCGTAGTCGAGGTCATCGAAAGCCGCAAAGTAAACCTTGTGGTCAGGAACGACGATCTTATATCCACCTCCATAAGGCACTTCAGCTTGAGAGATGACTGCCGCTTGTACTGTTCCTGCCATTTCGGCCCATACCACTTTATAAGGTGAAAACGTGTAATCACCAACATCATAGATCGCATAGAAGGGAATATCTGTAACAGCCATTTTGCCTTGCCGGACAGCGTTTTCAAACTGTGGTTTCATGCGTTTCTTCCATGTGGAGCGATCATCCAAAAGGTTACTCCCGTTGCTTGTCTGTACAGCATTGATTGCCCGGAAATATTGGAGTGCTGCTGGATACTTTTGACGCAAGGCAGTTACGGTTGGAATTGCTCTTATAGTAATGCGCTTGTTCGGGATGATGACAAAAATCTGACTAACGGTAGCGTAGAATGCACGAATATTTCTTGCACCTTTGATTAAGGGGTATACAAGATCGAGTTCCACCTCGTCTGTTCGAGAAGGAACCGGTCTTTCGCCTCGATCTGGTGTATTGCGAAAGCGTATTGTATTTGGAATGCTCCCCGGTCCTAATAGTTCGATGAAATAGGCACCATTCATATCGGTTACGATACCCTTACGTCCAACAATGTTTGGGTCCTCGCCATCCAACATCCTTAGCATGTTAAAACGTCCAGGTGGAAGAATACTCCATCGTTGTCCGGCATCACTAAGCGGATTGACCTCAAGCACTGTATGTCTCAGTCGTGACTCCGCTGTAGACAAAGAGATATTATCCGGAATAGTTCCCGACGTTGTGCGTTCCCATTCTAGGTATGACACTGGATATCTTGTGGGTTGACCCTTTTCCAAACTAAGCACAATAGGTTTATTGCCAAGGCCTACGAATGGTCGTACCTTTTCTAAGTCATCAACATTTCGTACTTTCAGAGGAAGCCCTTTGACTACAAAGCGACGGAACCCGCCAGAAGATTGAGACTGAAGATGTGTCTTTGTGATCACGAATGATAACCGACCGTCTTTATCATCAAGCCACTTGTCTGCGACTGTGTAGGTAATCATTCCTGAAATGTCAAGCTCATTGCCACCGAAATACCGATCCTGGGAGAAAATACCATAGGCATCACAGGTGGGCTTAATACGATTTGTATAGTTGGCGGGAAGCTCTGACCATCGCACCTAGGGTGGGTTACCAGCAATGACTTGACATTTTCCAACTGCTACAGAGGCAAAGTAATTGCGTACAAGACGGCACCAGACCCGGTTCCAGTTACGACGCTCAAGCTCTGCAACCTTTTGAAACATGTCGATCAGCGATGGTTCCCAACTATCTCGTTCTGGTTCAGAGGAATATTCGCGCTCAGCATTCAGTAATGCCAGGAACGCATCTTCGGTATCACCGTGCTGAATGGTGCGCTCCATAATTTCTATAACACGGGCAAATAGTCGATTCTTCTGGATCAAGGCTTCTGGTAGTTCAAGGTCAATTGCTTTTATGCGAGTACCTATTTGATAAATCCGCATGGGATTTGGCGTGGGAGCAGAGGTACTAATGGTTGGCGCATAGACCGCATCAGCGTGGTAAATAGGTATTTCAACTGCTGAGTGAGTGGCAAGTAAGTCTGAAATGGCAATGAGATAGTTGACACGAGCAGTGAGGACCGCCAGCGGGTTCAAATCAAACCCAAAAATGTGATCAGTAATACCCCGTAATATCTCTGTATCGCTCCAATTAGCTGCGTGCTTCGGTCTTGTATCGGTCGATGTCAACGCCCGTGTACTTTTGCGCCCAGATAATTTTGACCGCCCATTAGTCCTATCTCCAAACAGCTACAAGCAGGTCCCCACATGGGACCAGAACGCCCGCATTGGTGCGCCTGCCTCCCAACGCCGACATCTCTGCGCCAACTTATCCTGGATCACCTCCTGTCTTTGTCCCGCCAGAGGCTCCTCGCCGGTCTTTCATGCGATAGCTGCTTCCCTGGATCGAAATCACCTCTGCGTGGTGCAAAAGCCTATCCAGCAGCGCGGTTGCTAATACCTCATCTCCCAACAGGTCTCCCCAGGCGGAAAAGCTCGTGTTAGAAGTCAACAAGATGGAGCCATGCTCATAGCGAGCCGTGACCAGCTCGAAGAAGTAATGCGCTTGCCCTGGGGTGAGCCTGGTGTATCCCACCTCATCAATGACCAGAACACTGGGGGTGGTGTAGCGACGGAGTCGCTGACGCATCAAGCCTGGATGAGAAGCCGTATCCAGCGCCTCGGCCAGGTGAGTCAGAGTGGTAAACAAAGCCGAGTAGCCTGCTGCCAAAGCCTTCACCGCAAGGGCCAGGCTCAGATGCGTTTTTCCAACTCCCGGTGGCCCAAGAAAAATCACATTCGTGGCGCTCTTGACGAACGACAGGTCAGCCAGTTCCCACAACAAGCGCTCCGAGAGGCTGGGCTGGAAGCGAAAATCAAAGGCCTCCAGGGTTTTGAGGGCGGGCAAGCGCGCGGCAGTCATGCGCCGTTCGGCGGCGCGGCGATCACGCCCTTCAATCTCGGCGGCAATCGCATGCGTGAAGAAGGTCTCGTAGGTCCACGTTTCCTGCCGTGCCATCTCAAAAAGGGCTGGCAAGGCTTTTTCCAATTGCGTTAAGCCCAACTGTTTCAACTGAGGCTGCATGACGCCACCTCCACTCCATACAGGTGGTCATACTCGGCCAGCGCACGCGTCATCACCTGGGGAGCTGGACGCAAATGGCCCAATGGCACCACGCTTGCCCGTCTGGCCGCAGCTGTTGGCACCTGGCGAAATTGGTCGGGATGTTCGACCATCTGCCCTGACCCGGCACGCTTCGCCAGTTCGACGAGCAGCTGCCCACGGGCCCAGACGGAGAGTATCCCATGCCGCTCCCGGACCTGAACAACGCTTCCTGCCACCGGCGGCTGGGAGGGCAGTCCATACAAGACCCCATCGTAGGAGAGGTAGCCGTCCCAACCGACTTTGCGCTCTTCCGTCGCGAAGCGGTCCCAGGCGAAGGCCTGCGGCAAGGGGGCGAGGGGTTCTTGCTTCCAACGATCGACAGGACGTTCGTGAGTGGTTCGATGCACCCGTGTATTGCGCTGCTCACACCAGGCGAGGGCCTGGCGATTGAGATCATCCAGATCGGTAAACGAAATGCCTGGCCAGAAGTTGTTCTTGACCACTCCGACCGTGCGCTCGATCTTGCCCTTCGTTTGGGGCGTTCGCGATTTGCAGACCCGTGGCGCCACCCCGATGGAGGCCATGAAATCGGCAAAACGGGGGTTCCAGTGAGGAACCTTGTCCACCATCTCCAAGAGCACACTTTTCATGCGGTCTGTGAGCGCTGCCTTGGGTAAGCCACCGAAGTCCTCAAAGGCCTGCATCAAACAGCGGATCATGGTGGGGGCGTCACAGCGTTTGACAAACATGGCAAAGCGCATACGCGAGTAGCAGAGGACGGCGGTAAACCCATAGAGCTTGTGAGGAGTCCCTTCCTTCTCGTAGACAAACTCGCCCCAGTCGAATTGGACCTGCTCTCCCGGCTTGGTCTCGTAGCGGATCACGGGGGCATGCCCCTGGTTCTTTGGGCGCAAGGGATGGACAAAGGCTTTGAGCACGCTCAAGCTCCCTCGGTAGCCCATCGCCTGCAGACGAGGCAACATGGCCTCGCAATTGTAGCAGTGGTCCTCCTCGATCCACCGCTTGACTTGTTCTTTGAACGGATCCAGTTTGGAACGTCGATTGGGACGCGGACGAGGTATGGCGACCAGTTCAGGATGGCGCAGATACTTGCGTACCGTGTTCCTGGCTATTCCCAGCTGGATCGCGATGTCCTGAATGGACTTTCCTTGAGCCGCTAATTCATGTATCGTATTCACTGTCCTGCTCCTGATCATGGCTGCCTCCTGTGCGCATGATGAACCTCATGCTCCACAGCTTACAGCCATCTCGGGGGTCGGTCAATTTTATCTCGGCGTTTCCCTGGTCAATTATACGTCGGCGTTAATAGTCGATGGCATGAATGAGGAAATTGCCCGACCCGCAGCAAGGGTCAAGGTACTTCTTTTTAAGTAACTCGGCCCCATTATACCCGGCTCGATCCATAGTAAACTCGACAAGCCATTCTGGCGTGAAGTACTCACCGATGTTATGGCGAAGTGCAATGGGTACGAGTTGTTGGTAGACATGCTTCACAACATCGCGTGTGCGACCAAGTTGCAAATTGCTCAAACGATAAAGGATCAGCCGTTCCAACAAAATTCGGATTGAACTGATAAGCTCTGATGGTGGATCTACAAGGTACCAGGCAAAGAATGATCCCTCTACGAAGTTGAGAATACGCACCTGTCGAAAAAGGTCAGAATCTTCAATATCATGCTCTAGAGACGCCGCTAGATTTGTATCATTCATCGCTGCAGCGCCGAAGCAGTAATCCTGGCGGGCTCCAGGAATAAGTGAATTAGTAAGCACAACTTCTGCCGCGAGCAGCTTGAAGAACAAAGCATGGTAGGTATGAAGAATAAAAAGAACACGAGTGGGATCAGCGTTGACAGGTAGACCGATTGAGGCGAGATAATCTCTCAGGCGAGATTTTCCAATCTCGCCGAGATTTGCACTCTGTTCAAACAGGTCAATCCACTCAGTGTAAAGCATCTCCACACGGTTGATGTGTGCGGTAAGTGAGAAGTCAAGATGGTTCCACAAAGCACCGAGTAGCATATGTGCTATCTCTGAGTTTGGACCAAAATCATCGACAATGTTTTGCGGTGTCAACTCGATACGGTTATCCAGATCAAGGGCAAGCACCATTACTTCAGCACTACGTTCATCGAATGGCTGAATGTCGGTCACACGGATATTGTCATGTGTTTCCTTGAAGACGAACGCCAGGTGTACCCCATCAAAACAAATACCAATATAATCTGACTCTTCACGACCGTCGCTGCGAGCTTGGTTGGGTATATAAGTGCCTACTAACTGGTTCTGCGCTTCTTCAAACTTCGCGCTGTTTTTCCTTCCATGGAAGAGGCCCTTGTCCTTGAACTCGATAATGACACGGTTGCGGCGGACATCTTGACGGCCACGTTCCAGCTTTAAATCTCTAATGTTGAGCTTGTTAATAGCGGCGGACTGGAAATTACTGCGAAGCTCTTCTTCATTAGCCGCGTTCTGGATAAGACTTTGATATTCAGCGACGAACTCATGCACTCGCTGATCTGTCATTAAATACCCTCCTTCAGGTGTTTGAGTGCAGTGATTATGCAGAAAGCGGTTTGCGTTTATTTTTGCTGTTTCTTAGTTGTCCTCAATAAAAGCTGTAAGATTAGCTCAAGAACTGAATGTGGTGCGGTCATATTTTTCACGCTCCTTCGATTTTAGTTTTCTTCTAGGCTCGGTTATTATAACGGATAGCTCGGCAGTAGGAAAGAAGGTGAATTGGCCTGGTAGTACTTGCTGTTCCAGAAAGAGGAAGAGTCAGTGTGATTGGTAGAGTTTTAAGCGGGAATACGGTTGTTCCGGCGTTTGTTAGATTTTACCATTGTTTTTACTATTATTGTTAGACGTTTGTTGTTTTCTAGCAGAAGTAAATCTTACTCTTCTCGGCCAAGTAAAGTGCTTTTTCATTGCTATACGACTTTGGTCAAAAGAAACAATGAGCTTGCGCCTGTGTAGTGGCAGAAATTGCCAAATGATAGAGGCAATCACTAATGCTACGATTGATACATATAAAACCTGTGCTGCAATAAGGGTATTAAAGTGAACAATATGCCAGGAACTAACAATAGTTACGATCTGTTGAGCACTTGGGATACCGGCAATAAGTGTCACAAGCAAGAGGACAAAATTGAAAAAACGATTTCGCCTCGCTTGCTGCTGGCTTTCTTTCACTTCTATAAGCTTTTCGACACGGTCGAGCTTCTGGACAATTCCTTCATATCTATCGTGGACACGCATAACGTCCTGCCCGCTTTTTAGGATATCCTGAGCAGTACCGTGCGAAAAGAGTATTTCGTGGTATTCATCCAACGCGATAATGAGATTTTGTTTGAGGCGATTGAGCTTTGCGAGGTTATAGGGAAGCACATTTAGTTCACAATCAAAAATATGGAGTATCCACTCCTGAACAAGCAGCGCTTCAACAATCACACTTGCCTGGAAGTGTTGAAACAACCACTCCTGGCCGGGAATGTTTTTCCCAAATTGTTTTTCCAATCGCAAATGGCGGTCATCGTGATAGACAACAGTGGCATGGCTTGCTTCAAGGTAGAAGCTATAGTCGCTCGTAAGAGTGAGGTCTCTCGTGATAACTTCTTGTATTTTCTCAGGTCTGACTTGTTTCCATTGAGAAAATCCTAAAACAAGGCCAGCTAATTCCCGAGCGTGGTGTTTCTTTAATGCTGCATCAGTAGAGTATTTCGGGGTAATCTGACGAATAAACATGATCGGGTATGCAAACCAGTCAGGTGTACGAAGCCAGGAAAACGACTCATTGCGCCTTTTCAGAGTTTTTTTATTAACTGCTGCAATAATGGCGTCTTGGTACAAATGAAAGATAAAGAGGAGATTGACGGGCCTTTGGACTTTATAGTCGCACCATTCAATTCCCCTGGAATAGCGTTTACTCGTCGGGGTTATTTTCCTCTGTTCTAGGTCGTGAGCGGTTGATGGGACATCGATGAGGGCCTTAGCAACTTCAAAATGAGGAACCTCTATTTCTTCTAACACTTTTAACTGAATAAGGGCATCAATCGTTTTAGGCTTCTGAAACATCACTCCGCAGGTAAGTACGGCAACGCCTGTACGATGAATTACCAATGATACGTCAACTCCGAGATCTTCCCCATCAATAGTAGCAACAAAAGGTTGGAGACCAACGCGCACAAAAGGAGCTTCTCGAAGATACAGCGGAGAGAAAAGCTGTTTATCAGAATATAGTTGGAGTCCTGCCAGGCTCTGAAACTTCACCATCGAGTCATCAATAAACTTGAGCGTATCTTTAAGGATCGTGGCATTTTTCTGTTCTGATGGTGTACTAGCTTGTGCCTGTTTTCCACCTCTTTCTATCTTAATATTGTTGAGTATAAACAAGATGTGCAACGGATGATGCAGTACCCACAAGAGAAGGGCTTTCCACTTTTTTTGCTGTACATAAGATATGATAGGTGCTTTTTCATAGACATCGAGTAATTGCTTGAAGCGTGGAGCGATTTCAACAGTATCGGTGATGTGGTTAGCAGATACGCAAGCAAAATCTTTTTTCAGAAGCTCACGAGCTGCCTGGGTTGGATTAACAGGCTTACCAATGTCAAAAACCAAATTATAAAAGATAACAACATCATGACACTGCACTTCTTCTTGGGAGGGGGGCTTTAGAGATGTCCGTATCTTGCTGATCGCAGCCGAATACCACCGTTTCACAGATATGCTCCTCACTTTTCTACTTGCCATCCCAGCTAGTAGGCTTCTTAACAAAGAATCGTTCTAATACATAGAACGAGCAAGAGAGCCATACCTCAAATAGGGTAGGAGTAATTCCTCGGATTATACAGCGCATGCTCCTGCATCTCTTTATTCATCCGCTACGTGCCAAGCCGACATCCAGAGATGTGATTTTCAGGTCTTTATGACCCATCGCCTCCTGCACAACGCGTAAATTTGTTCCTCGTTTGACCATAGTATGCCGAAGGTATGGCGTAAACTGTGGACGCTGGCCCGCTGTATCCTTGCCTCATCAAAATATTTTATTCACCAGCCATTTGTGTTCGTGGATTTATCTTTCTCTCGACTATCATCTGTATATATCAGGCACGTCTATAAATTGTGGGAGTGTGATCGTAGCCAGTCTAATATGCGTCTTGGGCTGAACTAGCTCCACAGGACCCTTAAAGTCAGAAGGCGTGTTCCTAGCCGCTATACATGTGGCTTCTTCAACGTTCCGGGCATAGAACGTATAACACTGTGTAAACGTAGTGTAATACAAGGGAAGAATGTATAACGCTATCTTCATCTTTGCAACCCTCCTTGACTGATTGCCCGATATACTATATCAGGATATCCTTATAAGGTTAACCAACTATGTTACCCATCAAGGATAATATGCAAGGGGCAATGGTGTCAAGGGTTTGGCTCTGATACACTTATCGCTACTACACAGAGAGAACTTTTCGAGGGGCCATGAAGTTGCGTCTAAAGGTCAAGGAAGTGGCTATTAGCCAGGGCTACAACCAATCAACGCTATCACGTAGGAGTGATGTTGACTTTAAGACGATTAAGCGCCTTTTCAGGGACCCATATCGTGATGTGGCTCTGTCTACAATCTATAAAGTCGCTAAGGCGTTGAAGACACCTTTAGATGAACTAATAGAAGAGCTTCCTGACGAATGATCCATTTTACCGTACTCGTGTCCTGATCTTTACCGCTCGTCTGTAGGGCTCCCATCCGCATTATCACCGCCACGCTTTCTTTTTGCCTTTCGTAGCTTTTCCCGTTTCCTCCGCGGCCCATAAAGCCGCTCAGCCATCGCCTCAACCGTCTCCATCACCTCCTTCAGCACAGGCTTATTCTGAAAAAAGATCACCTCACTCGCCGCCTCCTGAAACGCCTCCTCAGTCACGTTCAGCCCCTTGTAGACCAGCAGCAGCAGCGAAGCACAATTAGCGGCACGCACCTTTTCTATCTTTCGCCGCAAGTACTGCGGATGCCAGAAGCCCACCAGCTCAATCATAATTTTCCGCTTTTCATCCTGATCGTCGACCAGAATAAAGTCCGGGATCATCACCGTATCTCCCAGCAGGAGCACCTCACTCTCGCGTGTGAGTTGCCAGTGTCCTCGTTTATTTCCCATTTTCTGCTCGAACTCGCTCGCAAAGTCCTCCTCCAGGCGGCTGTCAAACGGGCCGCTCTGCTTGAAATGTGACCGTAGGGAAGAGGTGTAATCAAGCCGATAGATTGCAGCCTTCCCGGCTTGAGGCGCGTGGACTGCCGCGACCATGCGCCATTGCTCGCACAGCAGCAGCGCCGGGAGAAATGCCGCCAGTTGTCTCCCATAACGCAGCGTCGAAGACACGAACGGGGAGATTGGACCATCCAGGTCGATGCGATACCCTCCTCCTCGCCCTGGCTCGGCCCAGAACATCAATTTGAAGAATTTGATGTACTTCCAAAGATCTTTGTAGTTGCTCGCTACCTCAATCGTGATGTGTGACGCCCAGTAGAGCACGCCGCGTGCCAGTTCCAGGTTGTAGCGGGCGAGCAATCCTTCGGGTGTCCATTCAGGCCCCGCGTCTGTGAGCAGATAGGTCGCCGGTCGATCGGCAAAGAGCGCCGCTTCCACCTCCTGTCGCGCAATTGAGCAGGAGGAAGAGGCGTTTCTAGAGGCGTGAAAGTTGCTGCATCTGTAAGCACTTTCGCCAGGCCGCGCACCACCACGTAGTCTATACGTTCGCCCACGTAGCTTTCCAGCGCTCTATCCCATATCGCCAGCGGCTGGCCCACGTACTCCTGTAATAGAGCGATCAGGTCCTTTGCAATTTGCAGCCAGGCCGGATTGTGTTCATCAAGCATGTCGATGGACAGCTCTGATCCGCGTAAACGCAGTCTTGGTCTGACGAGGTCAGCCGTGAGCACTAATCACTCTCCTGCCGGGTACGCCGCCGCTGTGACTTGCTTTCCTCGATTGTCCTGCGCGCAATCACCTCAAAGAGCACCGCCTGCCGGTTCTCGACCTTGCGCAGCACGCGTCCCAGGCGCTGGATATATTCCCGCGCCCCGGACGTGCCCCCCAGCACAATGGCAACCTTCGCCTCCGGCACATCGACCCCTTCGTTGAGCACGCGCGATGTAACAATTACACGGTAGTGCCCCGCTTGAAATCCATCGAGAATGTGCTTGCGTTCGGCTGCGCCGGTTTCATGGGTAATAGGCGGGACAAGATGGCGACAGGCAATGTCGTACACCACAGCATTGTGCTCGGTGAAGATCAGGACGCGTTCGGCTACGTATTCTCGCAGCAGCGCATCCAGTGCGTTGAACTTCCCTTCACAGCTTCCGAGTAACTGCAAGAGGCGCTGCCGGGCCAGCAGAGCCCTGCGCGCCTGCTGGTCGCTTGCAGAGAGGCGCATCAATTCCATCAGCCAGCCGGGACCATGGCTGCGCTGTAATTGCCGCGAGCGCACGAAGGAGATATAGGTGGCGTAGTCCGCCTCGTAGCGGGCGCGCTCCCCGGTCGTAAGATCGACGCGCAGGCGTTGTGTGCGATAGTGCGCAAGCTGCTGCCCAATGAGGTCTTCGATGCGCTTTGTGTAGACGATTGGTCCAACCAGGTCGTCCACGCGCCAGCGGCCATTTGTCTGCTCGTGATCTTCAGGGTAGGTCGCTGTCAGCCCTAAACGCAGTGGCGCTGGCGCCATCAGCGCGGCCTCTCCCCAGCTTGGCGCGGGCAGGTGATGCACTTCGTCAAAAATAATCAGCTTGAAAGCATTACCGTGCTCGGCGATTAAATCACCTGCCGAGTGGTAAGTAGTGACTGTGAGCGGCAGGATCTTCTTCTCGCCGCCGTAGTACACGCCGACCTCGCTGGCAAACGCGTTGACCAGCCGCGCGTACCACTGGTGCAGCAGGTCAATCGTGGGCGCGACCACGATAGTAGAGCGGTTCACCCGGTGAATGGCCTGTATGGCGACAAAGGTCTTGCCCGCTCCGGTCGGAAGGACGATGCTGCCACGCTGCCCGGCCATATCCCAGGCCGCGAGAGCCGCCACCTGGTAATCATGCGCTTCCCGCGCCTCCTGTATCTCCAGGTTGAGCGGCTGCCAGCGCGGAACGGTGTCGCGAACGTCCTGTTCCTCCAGGTATGGTTGGATCGAGCCGTAGTGATAGCCTTCGCAGCGCCATCGCTCTCTGATCAGCTTGAATGGTGCGGGCGGTCGCTCTTGCTCGTCTACCTCGCGCAAGACAAGCGTGCCACCCTGGTAATAGACGGATTTGCCCATGCGTATATGATAACAGAGTTCTGTTTCAAGAGCCAGAGTTCTAGAATCCCAGTGCTTTCTCCTTGAGACAAACCATGCTATACTATGGCTAAGGAGGGAAGGACGATGGCACAGCAAGTAGAGCCGGTTCCATTTGATGAGTTTCTCTCGAATGCCGCCCCGATCTTCGCACAGATTGAACAAGAGGGAAAAGGCGTTCTGGTAGAGCACGACGGGGCTCTTTTTTCCGTGAAGATGAAGCGACCAAAAACAAAAAAGGGAGGCCGGGCAATTACGTCGCAGGACAGCATCCTTCACAT
>WNGG01006773.1_pt1 | contig 18076 bp, 18 predicted proteins | sample 5400661 | NCBI WGS metagenome assembly WNGG01 (sample SAMN13153372, study PRJNA577476) | soil metagenome | isolation source: 100 cm soil or saprolite under Garry oak tree replicate 1 | place: USA:California | collected 2016-06-15
CCTCGATCCCCCGCGCGTCCCATCCATAAAGCTCCATCCGCTGCAAGAGCGCTCCATCGCCACTGCCAACGTCGAGGAGTCGACCGGATGGGTGATCGCGATCGCGCTTCTTTGCGCCGACGAGGTGTCTCCCAAAGACACTCTCTTCATCGATCGGGGAGGCTGGGACCCACGCGCTTAGATTCGCCCGTTGCCGTTGGTCACGAGCAGAGCCTAGTCGAACCGAGGCGGTCCTACCGTGGGCTCGAGTCTGGCTGACTGCCTTGCCTCGGACGAAGCTCTGTTTCGACCTACTCCGGGGCCGTACCTGCTCTGCGTCCCACGACCTGAAAGACGTTTGCGATGCTCCAAAACGCGGGACTCAGGTTAACCAGGCGCTTTCCAACCTTCTGCGCTACCGTATACGGTCGAATCGGTGGTTTCAATGACCACGTGAGTCCATTGCGATGAAGTAGGAAGCGAAGTCTGTTCCACGAAATCGCGTAGATGTCGTACTTCGTTCCGAGTTTCAGGAAACGGACGTACCGGTTCGCCCAGGGCCTAGGTAGCCACGATACGATTGGAAGCGGAAGCCCATAATGGCCCTCAAAGGGCCACCATTTATTGTTGGTAGACAGATAGTAGACTCCATCCGGCTCGAGGTGTCGCGCGATCATGGACACGAGCGCGTTTGGATCTTCGACGTGCTCGAGAACGTAGTCGCACAAAACGATATCGAATTGCCCTTCGCTGAGATCGGTTGCCGACCCCACCCGGAAGGTAACATTCGTGGCCTGTTCCCGGGCCGCCGATTCCTGAGCTCTCCGCACATAGGCCGGCTCAATATCGATGCCCAAGACCGAATGGACGACTCTCGCGGCCGGGATCGAAATTGTTCCTAACCCGCTCCCCAGGTCGAGCAATCGGCATTCGGCCAGCGGCTTTTGGAGTTCCGGGTACAATAGCGAGAGCAGGTCTTCCACATATTGAGACCGAATCAAGCGGCGGCGTTCGATTCGTTCGCTCCCCCACGCGGTGCTCACGGCGTTCCCTTGCCTGTCCGGACTCTCCGCAGATTCTGGCAATGGTACTTCAACCCGAAAACGGTCGCTTAGGTATTACTAACGGCTCTTCCTCCGAACTCTGGAGAGCGATGCGTGGCCCGGTGAGAAGAATCCGTCACCCCCGAAGGAAGCCCGCGGGGCGGGCCCCGCAGGAAGGGCGGAACCCGTACCAAAAAGCTTAAGGCAGGTTCGCAAATCGCCCGCTGCAGCCCAGAGGAGCTGGCGTGGAGGTGGTTGGTCGTGGGGGAGGTCGTAGGCCTACTGCCAGTCCTCAACGAGGCCGGCACGGTCCGTCCCGTGATTGACGCGATGCTGTCCTCCGGCGCAGTCGATCGCCTGCTCGTCGTGGATGATGGCTCCACCGACGGCACGCTCGATGAATTGCGACGCGCCCAAGTGCGGTGGCCTCAGCTAGATCTCGAGCTTCGGTCGGACCAACGAGGACTCGGTTCCGCCTTGCTGCACGGATTCCGAGAGGCAGTCCGACGTTACCTGTTCGAACGTTTGGTCGTCCTAGACGGCGACCTAAGTCACGATCCGGCGGCCATCCCGGCACTCCTTGCGTCTCCCCAAGACCTTGTCATCGGGTCTCGCTACGTGAGAGGTGGCCGAATCGAAAACTGGAACGCCTCGCGCCGCTTGATCAGTCTTGTAGCGAACTCTCTGGCCCGACGCCTCTTGCGGCTCCCTGTCAAGGATGTGACCTCCGGCTTCCGGGTGTACAGCAAATCCTTGGTCGAGACGATCTTGGATCACGCCGCTTGCGGGGGCTACGAATTCCAAGTCGAAACGATTTGGCTCGCTGCGGCACATCGATACTCGATCGTCGAAGTCCCGATCGCGTTCATAGAACGGAAGCTGGGAGAGAGTAAGCTCGCAACCCCGGAGGAAGCCTGGAAGTTCACCCGGTTCGTCATGTCGAAAAGCTTCCTCTACCCGCGGTCGAAAACGACAGGAGTGATTTCGGCGAGAACGGGGCGGTCCTCCTGAGCGTGAGTGTCGGCATCTGTGCCCACAACGAGGAGAAGAACATCTCGAAGATCGTGGGCGCGGTGTTACGCGAGCCGATTGTGGACGAGCTCATCGTCGTTGCCAGTGGCTGCACGGACCGGACTGTCGAGAGACTCAGGCCGTTCAATGGCGATGGACGGCTGCAAGTCATTGTGGAACCAACCAGGACCGGGAAGACCTCGGCCTTCAACATCATTCTCGCCAGCTATCGCGGGGACTTCCTCGTCTCTCTCCCGGGCGACGTCATTCCGACTGCCAGTGCGATTTCACGCCTCGTGGAGTCGTTCCACGATGGTGTTGGCGTCGTGGGAGGGTTGCCAATCCCTTCCAACGGTAGGGATACGGTCATGGATCGCGTTGCGCTTCTCGTGTGGTCGTACCACAACGCGGCACTCTTGAAGTTGGAGAGGCGAGGCACGCTCGGACATGTGAGCGGTGAAATCTTTGCGGTCCGAAGAGGAGTTGTCGAACATCTTCCGCCTGAAACCGTCCTTGACGACGCCGGACTTGCACTTGCCGCTCTTCAAGCTGGATATCGAATCTCAATTGAGCCGCGAGCCACCGTATTGATGAACGGCGCGCGGACGCCGAAAGACTTCGTGATTCAACGAAGGCGGAACCTTGTGGGCCATCGGCAGCTCAGTAGCCAACGTCACGGGTTCGGGGGACCGCCATCTTTGACATTCTCCAACGGCCTCGCGGATTCGATTGAAGCGCTAGCGTCGGTCTTGCGCGCGTCCCCGAGCCTAGCTGTCGCCCTGCCCCCCTCAATCGTTCTTGAGGCGTTGAGTCGAATTCTCGCTTGGGTCGACTGGCATAAGGGGAGGACCCATCGCATTTGGGAAATCGCCGCGTCCACGAAAGGCCCCAACTAGGCCCACCATGTCTGCAACGGATTTCGTGCGCGAAGTGACTCGCTGGCTCTTACGAAACCGGCGATACGTCATCGCAACGGCCATCCAAGTTGCCATGTTCCCTTTCGGCCACTGGTACGACACGCGGATCTTTTTCGGGACGGGTGCCGGCGTAGCCCACGGCCTTTCTCCTTATTCGCAGTATGACCTAACCGACTACTACAACTCGCCAAGTCTCGTCGGGATTGTTTCCGGAATCGGGTACCCACCACCGTGGGCGTTGTTCTTGGCAGCCGCCTACCGCTTTGCTTACGTGCCTACCGGGAACCCGTTTGTGATGAACTTCGCAATCAAGTTGCCGATTATCGCAGGGAATCTGGTCCTCGCACGTTTCGTACGAGACAAGTTGCTCAAGGAAGGTTGCGAGCCTGGCGCCGCATTTCGGGCGGAATTTCTCGTGCTCTTCAATCCGTTTTTGCTCTACACGAGCACTTTCTGGAACATGTATGACACGCTAGTCGCCCTGCTGATGTTGGTCTCGCTTCACTTCCTCGGCAAGGACAAACCGGTTTCCGCGGGTCTGTCCCTTGGACTCTCGATTGCGCTCAAGCATCTGGCCTTGCCACTAATCCCGCTCGCTTGGCTCTGGATTGTGAGAAGACCCCTCTCGGGCGAGGCTCGGATGAAACAGCTGGCGACCTTCACTTCGACCCTCCTCGGGGTCGGAATCCTGCTCGTGATCGTCCCATTCTACGCGTTCGGTTGGGCGGTGTCCGGATTCTCGGCCGCGGTCCTCTATCAGACCGTCGCCACAGGCGGCTTCACGGTCTACAACACGATTCCAATCGACTTGCGGACTCTTTCTGTTCTTTCTGTTCTCGGCTATCTTCCTTTCATCGCGGTGATCGGAGGCTACGTCGCCCTCCGAAAGAAGAGGCTCAGTGATTTTCGAGACCTGACGGAGTTCGCCCTCATCATTTTGATAATTTTCATGACCACCCGTACATTTGTCGCAGAGCAGAACCTCGCCGTAATCGTTCCTCTCATCTTCTTCCCGGAACTTCTCTCCGGCCGCGGGTTCCTCACCGCAAACCGTCTTTGGACGCTTTTTCTGGTTTATACCCTCTGGAACTCGCTCCCCATTCACTACGCGTTCCTGATCTTCCCGAATGCATTCGATGTTACCGTAGCAATCACGACCTCGTTCCCGTTCGGAGTCATCCGACAGGCGATCCTCTTCGGGTCTGCGGTTCTCTGGCTCCTGATCGGATGGAATTACATTTGGAGGCATGCATGAGAATCGCCTATGTGCTGCCCCACGGATGGCGTTTCGCGGACTGGTCGGTTGCCGACGTGTTGGAGCGCTACCACTTCTCTAAGCACATCGCATCAGCCATGACTCGTCTTGGCCACGAGGTCACGCTGCTACTGCTCCACGAGTCGGTACGAACCCGAACGGTCATCCAAGAAGAACCGTTTCGGATCGAGGTTTTTCCCACGAGCTTCACGGTTCCCGTATTTCGATTCGGCGGCGACTTCTCGTTGCCACTCGTTCGGAGAATACAACGTCTCGACGCCGATGTTCTGCATGTCCATGGCTGTTACTACGAAACTCTTCCCTGGCTCTTGCGGAGCGCCAGAGTGCCAACCGTGCTGCAATGGCATGGAGGTCGGATGACCCCCCTGCACCGCTTCGCCTTTCGTCCCACATATCGCAAATCGCGCCGGATCATCATCCCTTTCGCCGCGGTCCGCACTCTATTTCCCCAGACTTTCTTGGCAGCCGAGAAATTCGAGATAGTTCCGCTCCCTTTGAGACCCGAAGCCCTTGCTGCCACCTCCAAGTCCCACTACGGGCGAGGAATTCCCCGACTGCTCTATGTCGGTCGCATCCCCGAACCAGGGCGAACTCTCTGGGATCGACGGCTCGACATCTTCCTTCGAATCCTCGGCAGAATTGGTGCGTCAAAGTTCTTCTTTGACGTGGCGGGAGATGGACCTGGACGACCCTTGTGCGAGAAAATCGCGAAGGCCGAAGGGCTCGACGACGCTATCAAGTTCCATGGATATTTGGGGCTAGACCAGATCCTCACGCTTTACAGAAATTCTGACCTAACTGTCGTCCCGTTTTGGCTCCTCGACCTCACGGGCACATGGGTCGCCCAACTCCAAGAAAGCCTTGCTGTCGGGACTCCTGTGGTATCGTTCTCCCCAGACAAGAGATGGTCGCAACACGAAATCGGGTGGCGGATTTCGGCGGACCCGGAAGCGGGCGCGATTCAGTTGAAGGACATTCTCGCTCGGCCCGATATCCTTGAGGTGAAAGGAAAGAACGGACCCCCTCTCGTCCGAAGCAAGTGCGACGAGCGGACGGTCTCCAGGCAATTGGAGTCGGTGTATGGTGCGTTACCGACGAGCGGGGGGTAGCCATTGCCAAGTAGTCAGCCCGGCCAGATCGGCCCGCTGGCGTGGCTCATCCTAGAGCTCAACCCGCAGACCGTCCTCGACATCGGACCTGGTTTCGGAAAGTACGGTTTCCTCGCCCGCGAGTACCTCGAGCTTTGGTTTCGGACCACAGAGTACGACAAGCGGACTCGACGAATCGATGCCGTCGAGATTTTCGAACCTTACGTCACGCCGCTGCTGCAGGGGATTTACGACGAGGTCCATGTTGGCAACGCCATTGATATCCTCCCAGGGCTGCCAACCTATGATCTCGTACTCCTCATCGATGTCCTGGAACACGTAGACAAGCCCGATGGATTGCGCCTCATCGCCGCATCGCTACAGAAAGGCACATTGGTTATTGTGTCGACGCCGAAAAACCCCGCTCCCCAGGGAGTGCACTTTGGGAACGTTCACGAACGGCACACGTCCGCTTGGACCCGGCGGGAATTAGGTGCGATCGCTCCCGCGCTCTTTCTCCAGGAACCACAAAGCTTGGTCGCTCTGCTCTCGTCCTCGAAACCGCGGGTCCGCGAACTGCGTTCAACCATACTCTTCATGAACGTCTACCATAACGTGCCAGTCTCCGTCCGCCGCCTGCTGTCGGTCCGGTTCAGACCCCACCCTCCCTGAGGCGGCACCCCATAGTTTCTCGGGTGTTTGCTGGCGCCGGACTCCCTCTCTCCTCGACTTTCACGGCCCACCGGGCGGTACAGTCATATAGGGTGGGCAAAATCTGTCCCGCCATGTGTCGGATGATGGGAGTCGTCAGTCAGGGTCCAGTGTACTACGACTTGTTCGAAGAGTTCGCTGACCTCGCAACGCGAGGAATGTGCCCCCTCGGCGCCCCCGACGAGCGCGGCCACAAGGACGGCTGGGGCCTTGCATGCTTCCGGAACGGCACGCTCACGGTGCACACGCGGGACGTGGGATGTGCGGCGGACGCGTCGAAGTACTACGGGACCGCATGGAAGATCGCAAAGCTGAACATAGAGCGCGCTCCCGGGCAAGCGCTCATCGTCATGGGCCACCTGAGGCGAGCGAGCGTCGGTGGTCGGGTGGCGCAGAAATTCTCCCATCCGTTCATCGAGCAGAGAGATGGGGTAGCTTGGGCGTTCCAACACAACGGGTCCCTTGCGAACGATATCGGGGACTCCGGGAAAATCGACTCCCAGTTGCTATTCGGACTTCTGCTCGACAGCTTGGATGGCCCAAATCACGATGATGTTGCTAACGCCACCGCAGGCGTCCGCGACGTGGCAATCCGGAAGTACGGCGGATTTACAAGCCTCAATTTCATGCTCTCAGACGGTCAGTCGTTGCATGTGTATCGGGACTTCCAGACGAACGGCCAATACTATACCCTCTATCTTGACAACCTAGGCGAGATGATCATCGCGGCTTCCGAGCCCATCCTCGCAATGCAATCGGAACCGATTCCACGCGGCGTTCTATTCACTGTAACCTCGGAGCTGGGCCTCCAGAGGAGCTTTGTTTCTTAGGTGCTCCTTCCTGCAGGCCTGGGCAGCGACCAAGGCCTGCCGGTTTGGTTCCCATCGGGGCCTAGTCAACCAGCCGCCGCAATGAGGCTCTGGCAGGGTAAGGCGATTGACAGCCTCAAAAGGCTCCAGGTCGTTTCATCGGCGACCTTCCACAGCAGAGCGGGTCAAAGTATAACTATCCTAGTAGTAATTACGCTTCTCGGGTGTCTAAGCGGCCTGGCGGACTGTGATGCAGAAACCACGTTCCGGAAACGAAGGGTCTATACTTCACTTGGCGCCGGTCAGTCTGGGTTCGAACAACACGCTGGAGATTCCTCTCCGATTTGTTGAAATCGAAGGTCGGCCGCACATCCTGTACGCCGCGGCGTCGCCACCAGCTTGGATCTCATGGGCGACGACGGCCCGCGTCCGTTGGCGGATCGGAGATCAACGATTCGTAGGAAGCGCAAGTTCGGTCGACGACTCGGCGACTTTGCAACGGGCGGTTCTGCCCCGATACACTCGCCAGTTTGGCGTAGACCAGCTCTCTCGGTGGTTCGGCTCGCATGTCGGATGCGTCATCCTGTCGGAGTCCACGAAGGGACTTTCGTACTACGACCAAGTTGAGGCCCTCTTCGACCATGCCGCACACGACTACGATCGTACAGTGGAGAGAGACCGTCTCAATCTACATCTCCGGCGGGTTTCGTTCGAGATCCTTCGAGATCTCTTCCCTCCTGGAAGCCGAGTGCTCGAAATCGGCTGCGGGACCGGTCTCGAAACGATTCCATTGGCGAAAGCCGGAGTGAACGTTCTTGCTGTCGATCTGTCAGCAAGGATGCTCGCGGAGCTCGTTAGGAAAGCACATGCCGCTTCTGTCGATGACCGGGTCGTGACCCGCAAGGGATCGATCGGACAAATGTCACGGATCGTGAACGACCTTGCTCCCGGATCATTCGACGGTGCGTTCTCACATTTCGGAGCGCTCAATTGCGAGCCGAACATCGACGGTCTGCCGGCAACCTTGCATCGGCTTGTTAAGCCGAACGGCAGGATCTCGCTCGGATTCCTCAATCGGACAAGTCTCGCGGAAATCGTTCGATTCGCGGCGAGCCTGAGGCCCGGACGCTCCCTTGCGCGTCTTGGCGCTATCTTGCCGGTTGGGCAATCGCAATTTGGGGTGCCCGTCTTTCCGCATGGCCCCGCCCAGGTGCGGCGACTGTTCTCGCCGTTTTTTGCGGCAGAGAAAGCAATCGGGGTCTCCGTGCTGCTGCCCCCCTCCCACTTAGGGAGGCGACTCCTGCGGTATCCGGAATTGCTCTCCCTTCTCGAGGCGGCCGACGGCTCGGTCGCCCGTCGACCGCTCTTCCGATTTCTCGGAGACTACTTTCTGATGCAGATGGTTCGGCGGTAGCATGGTCGGTCGCGCGCAGATTCCAGGTGGCTTTGAAACGCGTGCGGAAACGTCCCCGCTCGCGCCGGTCCAAATCGAGGCCAGCGAGGAAATGGCGAGCGGGGCGAGCATCAGTATTGGGATTTGCGCCTACAACGAGGCTCAGCGCATCCCGGGACTACTCGAGTCTGTCGCCACTCAACGCTTACCGCTCGGATTCGCTCTTGCCGAAATCCTCGTCGTTGCGAGCGGATGCACGGATGGCACGGATCGCATCGTCGAGAATTGGGCCAAGATTGAGCCGAAACTAACTCTGATCTGCGAGTCGGAGCGACGAGGAAAGGCGTATGCGCTCAATACGATCCTCGGGCGATACCGCGGAGATGTGCTGGTCCTCGTCAATGCGGATGCCCGTCTCCGGCCAGGCGCGCTGTCCGAACTCCTCTATGCATTTGATCACAACCCTGATGTCGAGCTGGCGTGTGGCTTCCCGATACCAGAGCGCTCCGAAAGTGCCATCGTTTCGTTGCTCGAGGATGTCTGGTGGCGACTCCACAATCGCACTTTGCAGAAGCTTGCAACGCTCGGGAACGGAAACCACTGCTGCGATGAGTTCATGGGCCTGAAACGCGGCGTCGTCGATTCAATCCCAGGGGACGTCGTGAACGACGGCGCTTACCTCGGTGTTCTCGCGGCATCTCGAGGAATCACGACTCAGTTTGCCCCAGGAGCAAAAGTCTTCGTCGAAACACCATCGAATCTGCTCGGGTTGTTGCGGCAGCGACGCCGAGTCGTACGAGGGCACCGCCAGGTCTTCGACATCCTCGGCCAGGCTCCGTACACATTGGAGGGCCTCGCCCGCAGGCGACCCGGACTCGCGGCGAGCATAGTCGCGGCCGAATTCGCCGCTCGGCCTGTGAGGACCCTAGCGTTCCTATTTCTCGCACTGCCCATCGAAGCTTTCGCCCAACTGTTCGCCGCGTTTGATCGGGCCTTCGGTCGGCGGCTACCGTCTGTATGGCCGAAGGTGGAGTGACGTTGTCTCGCCGCCATGTCGATCTCAAGGTGAGGGTTTACAGGTGACTTTGCGCGTCCTCGAGCTCACGCAGCGTTTCCCCCCAGCGATCGGCGGGGTCGAGAGCCATGTGTACCATCTCGCAACGGGCTTGGCGAAGACAGGCGTCTCGGCCGAGGTGTTCACGACCGACCTCCAACGGGATTCGCCGTTCCAGCGGCTCAACGGCGACTCGAACTCGATGCCGTTTCATGTACAGCGATTTCGGGCCGAGAGATTCGCGGTCATGCCACACGGCCTCGCGATCCTCGCGCCGTCGATGGCGTTGGCCGCCCTGGAAGCCACCCCCGACGTCATCCATGCCCATTCGTATGGGTACTTCCCGACGTTCTCCGGAGCCTTTGCGCAACTGATGCGAAGCATTCCCCTGGTCGTCACCACCCACTCCGATCCCGGCGGAAGCTCGTTGTCGAAGCGGGTCTTCGACCGAGTTGTCCCTGCCCTTACGATCCGACGGGCTCATCGCGTCATCGCTCTCACGTCAGTCGAGGCCGGGCACTTGCGGCGACTGGGAGTCCATCCGGACCGGATTCGCATCATCCCGAACGGGGTCGACCTGAGCGAATTCGCGGGCCTCCCGACCCGACGTTCGAGCGGGGAAACAATGAAACTACTATTTGTCGGACGATGCTATCCTCGCCAGAAGGGGCTTGAATACCTTGTGAGGGCCCTCGCGCTCCTTCCGGCACGACCGACCGTGAAACTGTCCATAATCGGCGAGGACTGGGGCGGAGTTGAAGGCCTCCAATCGCTCGCTCGAGCCGTGGGTGTCGAGCGGCAAGTGACTTTCCGAGGTCCTCTCCCGCGGGATGAGGTGGTTCGAGCCTTTGCATCGACGGACATTTTCGTCCTGCCTTCGCTGTTCGAGCCGTTTGGGATTGTCCTCTTGGAGGCGATGGCAGCAGGGGTTCCAGTTGTCGCATCCCGGGTCGGGGGCATCGTGGAAGTCGTGGAGGACGGAAAAACCGGCTTGCTCGTTCCCCCCGCGGATCCGGCAGGCCTTGCGGAGGCCCTCGAGCTTCTGATTTCCGACCCGGGCCTACGTCGCGTCATGGCGGCCGAGGCTCGACGCGCGGCGTCGCGTTATTCGTGGGATTTGGTCATCCCGAGAATCATCGGGGTGTATCAGGAGGCAATTAGGGAGAGTGGTGGCCAACGAGCTGGATAAGTCGAAGAGGGAGAGCCCTCGTAACTCTATCGTTCGCCGCACTCTTTGTCGGCGCGTCCGTCGTCTACATAGACTCGTTCGCTCCAGTTCAGGATCCGGCGAGACCGCGCACTCCGATCGAGCACGTCGTGGTCATCATGAAGGAGAACCACGCGTTCGACAACTACTTCGGAACATACCCCGGGGCAGACGGAATTCCGCCGAACGTGACTGTGCCGAATGGTCACGGAGGTGTCATCGCGCCACACTGGCTCAACTCGACGTGGACATGGGACGTGCCGCACAGTCGTGAAGCGATGTTGCAGTCATACAACGGGGGGAAGAACGATGGCTTCGCGATCGCCGCGGAGTCTTGGATTCCTGGGCTGGGCGAGGTCGCGATGGGCTACTATGACTACCATGAAGTCGGCGCATACTGGTCTCTCGCCGAGAACTACACGCTAGCAGACCGTTACTTTCAATCGATGTTCGGGCCTACGATCCCGAACCGACTGTATTCATTCGCAGGTCAGGCCGGGGGGCTCACCAGCAACGCCATCAAACTCTCCGGCGTCGACTTCCCTACGATCTTCGATCAGTTGGAGGCGCACCAGATCTCCTGGAAGTACTACACCTCGGTCGGATCCAACTATACTCCACTCCCCGAGGAATTGCCTCATATCCGAGCGAGCCACCGAATGGTCTCGAAAGTTGTGCCCCTCGACCAGCTTCTCTGCGATGTCGCATCGGGGAATCTTCCGCCCGTCGCCTACGTCGACCCGGAAGCGGATTTGGGAATCAGCGAGCACCCGCCGGGGAATGTTGTTGCGGGGGCCGCCTGGACGGTCCAGACGGTCCGCGCGATTCAGGCGAGTTCGGCATGGCCCTCGACGGCGATCCTCCTGACGTGGGACGAGTCCGGCGGCTTCTACGATCACGTTCCACCTCCCCAAGTCGATGAGTGGGGGTACGGATTCCGGGTTCCGATGGTTATCATATCCCCCTTCGCGAAGCGCGGGTGGGTCAATCACCAGGTAATGGACCACACCTCGATCGTGAAGTTCATTGCCGACAATTGGGGCCTGTCATACCTCACCGACAGGGAGGCCAAAGCGGGAAACCTGACGACCTCGTTCGTTTTCCCCGGCTCATCTGCGGCCGTTGCAAGCTCATCGCTGGACACACGCGAAATGCTGGGTCAAGATGGCCGCGGGCTCCTTGGAGTCGCGCTGGACCGATCTTTCCGAGCCAAGAGGTGGTACTCCGCAGCCGGGTCTGAGGAGACCAGAAGACTTGGCCTACGATGAAGCCGTGCTGCGAGCTGCCTTCGATCGAGTCGCCGAAGCGATCGAGACAACCGCACTGCAGAATCCGGTCAACACATGGATGCGGAAGGCGGCCCGTCGGGAGCTCCTTTCTACTTTTCCCCCCGGTGCTGTGCTGCTCGAAATCGGGTGCGGGACCGGTGCCGACGCAGTATTCCTCGCCGAGCGAGGCTACCGCGTCGCTGCACTCGACATCTCGGACCGGATGGTGGAGCTCGCTCGCGACCGTATCGCAGCGCGGGATCTGGAACCAAACGTGCTCATACGCCGAGGACGTCTCAACGATGTCGTCGAAGAGCTCTTGGCCTCTCCATGGTACCCGTTTGATGGGGCCTACGCCAACTTCAGTCTCGCGTACGAAGAATCGCTTCAGGAGGTCGCAGAAACTGTTCGTGATCTGCTCAAGCCCGGGGGCTGGTTCGTCTTCACGGTTCCGAACAAACTGTGCATATCAGAGCCCGCCGTTGCAATCGCTCGTCTGCATCTCGGGGAAGTCCTCGGAAGGTTCCGAGAACCACGTTGGGTAACGATTCGGGGATCGTCTCTCCGCGTGCATGCCTACACTCCGAGGCAAGTCCACCGACTCCTTAAGGGCCTTTTCAAGATCGACGGTATCGCGGGTTTACCGGTGTTCCTGCCTCCGCCTTATCTCTACCATTCGGCGTTCGAACGTCTCCGGGAAACTCTTGAGTCGTTCGACGATCACTTTTCAGCACGCTTTCCGTGGCGCTTATTGGGGGAGAGCACTCTGTTTAAGGTCCGGAAGGTGGCGAGTGAGCCTTCCTGACCCATCTTCCCAGGAGACGGAACTGTGGTCGGATTTCCCGAAATTGGGGGAGCAAACAATCTCCGTGGTGGCCACTGCCTGGCATCGGCGGCAGTTCCTTCGCGAAGCCATCGCGTCGGTGCAACCTGCAGCTGGGTCCCCCGTAGAGATTGTCGTGGCCGCGAGTTTGCAGACGGCCTCCGTGCCGCGCGCGGTTCGATCATCGCATTCCTTGACGACGACGACCTTTTCCATCCCGGCAAGATTCACGAAGTCCAGCAGGCATTCGCTGAGGATCCAAACCTTGGTTTCTTCCACAACGCTCAGCTAACGTTTCGGGACGGAGAGCACCCTCCGTTCCGTTCGCCACTTCCTCGAGCGGACCGACTCCGGATTCCACCCACAGGTCGGTCGAAGTTGGACTGCCAGATGGCTTGGAACCAGGGGGCGGGATATAACGCAAGCTCTGTCGTAGTTCGGCGCAGCCTGGTTGAGCCGTTCGTGGCGGAGCTTAGAGGGATCAAGATGTCTGGCCCCCCATACTTGTTCTATCGAGCTTGGTGCTCTTCCGCAGCGCTCGCGATCGATTATCGACCGCTCACGGCCGTTCGGTTTCATTCCGAGAATGCGACCCCGACCCTAATCCAGGGCAGACGGGCACGGTTTGCCCGTTTGGCCTCAATCTCACCCGCCCTCTCCGCCGACGCGAAGAAGATTCTCTCGTTCCTTCCCCCTGACGTCTGGGCGATCCCTGTCCACCAGATGTCCTCAATGGCGGAAATCATCTCAGCGGTGAACGATGAGGGAGAATTCCCGCTCCCCGTCGCTCACGCGGCCCTCGAACTCCTCCGCCGTCGAACGACCTGGCTCCCGCGGTGGACATTGCTTTCTTTGGCCCTCGTCTGTCTAGCCTCCCGCCGCTGGGCTCGAGCGGTCTTCGAGTGGATGACGACTCCAGCGTAACCTCGCGAGTCGATGATTGCTCCGGACCGCGAAAGAACCCGTTCTACGCTTCGTCTGAAGCCGTGGAGCGTTCTTGATCGGATTCTCCGAACGACTCTCCTCATTCATGGTGCGCGGTATCGTTAGTATCAGCAGTGTTCCATCGCACAAGACTGAGTGCTTGGGGCGGCGATGAAATATCGGCCCTACAGTTGGTCGTAGCGGCGAAGGGCTGCATGAGCGACTAGGTCAGCCTACGCGACCGACGTCTTCTCGAGAGTCCGATTACGATTGCAATCGCGATGCCCGCGACGCTCGCGGACGCGACACCGATGACTACGATTAGCAACAGCGGAGCCGGCGCCGTAGATGGAGGTCCGTGCGAGTAGTGCCAAGTGTCCGCAAGAAGCCCGGTGCTCGCGAGTCCACTGAAGACAACGAGGATGTGATCCGCGGTATCGAATCCGCCGGCGGCTGCGAACCGTGGTGGCGGCGATCGTGCCGGGGTCAGGTTAACCCAGGCGTCGGTCTTCGTGTCGAACGCCCATAGATCGTCGAGAATTGTGTCTCCGAAGCCCCCCGCGAGGAAGACCAGGTCAGTGACTGGGTCATACGAAAAAATTGGATAGTCGCGGGCACTAGGTCCGCCAATCGTGTTCAGGAGTGTCCACGTGTTGGAACTCCAGCTATATGTCCATGTATCCGCGAGGTGGTGGTTGGGGGGATTTGGTCCGCCGTAGTCATTGCCCCCGAACAGAATGAATCGGTCTTGGCTCTGCACGTAAACCATCCGTCCGTCTGCGCGAGGAGACGGCTCGACGGCGGCGGGACGAGCGGACCAACTGTCGTTGCTCATTGAGTAGGACCAGATATCCCCTAGGTAGGCGGTGCCGTTGAAACCACCGAGAAGTAGGACCGCGTCCGCCACCGCGTCGTAGGCTACCTCCGAGTCAGATCGGGGTGGCGGAGAGACGACTGGATGGCGTTCCGTCCACGTGGCGCTATCAAGCGAGAAAGTCCAAGTGTCAGCGAGCCGGATGTAGGTTTCATTCGCGAGTTCGTGCCACCCTCCGAACAGGATGAAGACGTCTACCCGCTCGTCGTAGACGAACATCTCGTCGCCGCGACCGAGAGGGCTGATGTCCGGGTGGAGCTCAGTCCATGTGCGATTTCCGGGGTCATACACCCAAGTCCCGTTCAAGCCCGCGACGCCGTCCCAGCCCCCAAAGAGCACGAACCGATGGGCTTTCGAGCTGTAGGCCATCATTTCACCCGCCATGGGCGGAGGTGAAGGGGATGGGGACACGTCCGTCCATCCTGACGAGACGCCACTGGTGAGTCGGCTCACAGATGCGGGTGGGGACAGGGCGCCGACGCCTAGGAAGAGGCAGCAGAGCAGTCCAGCCGCAATGAGGCCGGCAAGGAACCTTCGGGGGACACCGAACATCTGGCTCTGCCTTCAGTTTAGAGTCCGCCCTTCCCGTATACCTCATCGATGAGTTCGCTCGTTCGCCGGATGTCGTACCCGGCCCGGGCCACGATTTTGTCCCGAGTGACGATCCTTCTGACGCCGATGAGCGGGCGGGACACGAACAATAGATACGAATATCGCTTCGTGGTCAGCGAGATCAACACGCCGTTACGTTCGGCCAACACTCGGATTGTATGGTTTTCCGAGATGACCTTGTTTTCCCGGGGCGATTGCGCCAGGTCACTCATTCGAACGCCTTCCGGTACCCTTCACGGAGTTCGTCGTACAAGACCGATTCCGTAGCGTAGCGGTCCGGCCGGATGACTGTGCGGAAGCATTCCCTGTCGCGCTCTGCCTGCCGAAGGCCCCGGTTGCGGACGACTCCCGCGAGCCAGAGGTATGGAGCGAGTACCAAGAACGCTGCAGCGTTTGCGACGGCACCGGTTGTAGGGCTTTTCCCTCGAATCACTTCTTCCGCGTCTCCTCCTTTTTCGAGTCTCGTCGCGAACAGCTCCGGGAACAGCGTCCCCATCCAGGCAGCGGACGCCAAGAGCCTCGCATACAGCTGGCTCCCTCGCAAGATCGCGAGGTTGAGAGCCTCCCTGGCGAAGAGGGGTTGCCGACTTTCTCGGAAGGTCTGTTCACAGTCGGCTCGCTCGACGATGCGGTTGAAGCAGTACACGGGAGAGCTCCGAGAGCGAATTCGCTGGAGGCGTGCGGTTGTCATCGCCAGGAAGAGCGAAATCCAGAGCCTCCGTCGCGCCGTTACAAGAAAGAAATCGAGGTCGTCGTCCGGTTTCGCGCCTGCGTAGGCGGTCGAGCCCGAGATTCCTGCGAGCTCAATCCACGGGCAGATTCTCTCCAAGACCCGTAGGAAATCGTCAGCTTGACCGAGGCGATCCTGCGTGAGGAGCCGCAGAAATCCTCGGTCATTTGCCAGGTCTTCTCTCCCACGTAACGTGATTTCGCCCCCGACTTGCGCCAGAAAGCGTGAGAGCGGCGCGTCCGTGGCAAGAAACTGTTTGAGGATATCGTTGGTCGTGAATCGACGGGCAGGCATCAACGACCTGAGCTCGCCCACCGAGATGGTGCTCCCGTTCTCCACAGCGGTTTCGACCAGGAACCGGATGCGTTTTCGGATTTCGGGGAGGACCGTGTCGATTGATTCAGACGTCGAGCTCGTCGGAGCGGCAGACTCTGTCCGGTTTGATCGCGGCGCGAGCGTCCCAGTCTCACCCCGTTGGCTGGTCTACCTCAAAGACCCTTTTGACGATTCTCCCGAGGTCGACCGGTTGCCCAAGATTTCCGAAAGCAACAGGAGTCGGTGCACACGCTCTTGCACCGGGGGATATCGACTAAACAGACCGGCGCCAGGCCCCAGGATGCTGAGACCCCAGGCGGACGGAGCGGGGGGTGAGCGATCCGTGAGCTTCAGGAGGGCCGACGCGAGCATCGCCGGCTTCCCGGTCGTCCGCCCGCTCGCCTCATCCGCCAAGTACTCTCGTTCCCGGTGCACGGCGGGATCGAAGAATTTGCTGAACGGGTCAAAGAAGAGAACTCGGGAAAGTACCCGCGAGAAGACCTTGAATTCGGAGTCATGATGTTTCAGGTGCATCAGTTCATGCGCCATGACCGGCTCGACTTCGTCTCTGTCAAGCAGCGTGAGCAAACCACTTGAGACGAGGATAGTCTGATCCTTTCCTCCGAGGGCGATGGCGAGAGCATCGTCTGATTCTACAATTCGTACCCTCACTCCGGACACGCGCTCAAACTCCCCGAGGAGGTCCACATACTCCTGGAGCCATGTCTCCTCCGACGCGGGTTCCCGTGGAGCAAACTTTCGAATTACCGCGGCATTGCCGTAGCGCCACACGAGCAGGGAGATGATCGCGGACGCAGCCAGTCCCCCGACCACGGCACCGAACACTGCCAACGAAACCCCATTCCTCGCATAAGCAACCATACGGGCCTGAGAGATGCAAAGAACGAAGGAGGCCGCGACAAACGCCCAGAAGAAAATCGAAAGGGTGTAAAGTCCTGTGAGCAGGCTGACGCGCAGTTTCGGGTTCTGAGCGTTCGTCACGAACACGTACAAGAGTGTGCCGATTGAAGCAACGCACACCGCGAGGACGGCCAACGGAAGGGGGGAAAGCCAGTAGGACTGAAGGGCTTCACCGATCGTCTGAAGGACGCTAGCCATCTCGTTTCTCCTTCAACCGTCGCTTCTCCACTTGAACGGTCAAGGAGGCCAGCTGCTCCTCGTCGACCGGGCCAGGGTTTTCGAGAAGATACGAGACCGCGGCCCCGCCAAACGTGTCGACCACTCGGTCAATCATCGATTTCATGGCCTTGCGGTACGCGCGACCCTCCTTCAACCGGTAGTAGATTTTCCTTTCGCTCGCTTTGCGGACCGCCACGAGCTCCTTATCCACGAGGCGATAGAGGGTCGTCGTCACGCTCGTATAGGCAATCTCGCGCGACTTGCGAACCTCCTCGTAGATTGCTCCGGATGTCGCCGAGCCGAGGTTGCGAACGGCCCGAAGGACCGCGAGCTCCAGCTCTCCAAGCTCCATGCAACTACTACATAGATAGTAATCTAGTTAAAACTTCCCCATTCGAACGCGCAGCGTGATTGCGTCTCACGTCAGCGCCGACGCCTGCGTCGCGAGCTCCGAGAAGCGCTTCGACAGGATGTCGAGCCCCGCCACCAGGACGGCCTTCGTCGTGAGCGACCCGTCCGTCTCGAACTCCAGCACGATGCGCGTCGGGTCGTTGCCCACCTTGACGGAATCAACCTTGTACTGCTCCGCGAACTTGGTACACGTCTTGCAGTCCGGCGCCAGCTCGGCCGTCTCTTCCTCCTCGGTCGCGGTCGACTGCATGTGGCTCTCGCAGAACGGGACCTCGGGGTCGAGGGCGTCGAGGGCCTTGCCCCCCGCCTTCAGGAGCGGATAGTAGCGGTACCCGACCCCGTGGGTCGCCTGCCACTTCGCGTGGTCCTTGCCCGTGCCCAGGACCGCGGTCGCGTAGATCAACATGGCCTGGCCGTCCCCCAGCTTGACGATCGGGATGTTCGCGTCCTTCGGTCGGAGCTTCGTGTCCCCGATCGGCTCGAGGTCCGCG
>WNGG01013726.1_pt1 | contig 18076 bp, 19 predicted proteins | sample 5400661 | NCBI WGS metagenome assembly WNGG01 (sample SAMN13153372, study PRJNA577476) | soil metagenome | isolation source: 100 cm soil or saprolite under Garry oak tree replicate 1 | place: USA:California | collected 2016-06-15
TCAGGTCACCGCGGTTCCCGAAAAGTTTGGCGTTACCGGCAATCGTTCGTTCTACGTTGATGAAGCGAACGTTCTCCACGCCGCGGATAAGAAAGGAGCGCCCGCAACAGTTTCTGATCCAGAGGCGTAGCTAGAAGATCAATCCTCGCTCTTCAATCCCCAATTTGATATATTCTCCCGCCGACGAGGTAACGTTCTGTTATGCTCCCCAAGATCATCTTCGTCGCTATTGCATATCTGCTTGGCTCCATTCCTTTCGGTTACCTGCTAATCAAGTACGTTTTTACTCGCGGCGAAGACGTTCGACAAATAGGCTCAGGTGGAATCGGCGCCACAAACGTCACCCGCCGTGCTGGGATGAAAGCCGGGCTTATCACCTACTTCTTTGACGTGGCGAAGGGGACGGGGGCGGTGCTGCTAATGCGACTTGTGGCGGACGATGATTACTTCTGGATCGGCGCTGCCGCGATCGCAGCTATCGCCGGGCACATCTTTCCGGTTTTCCTGAAATTCCGGGGCGGTAAAGGCGTCGCTACCGGCGTCGGCGTTTATCTTGCGCTTGCGCCTTACTCGGTGCTTACAACGCTGGCGCTTTGGGCGCTCATCGTTTATTTCAGCCGCTACGTGTCGCTGGGTTCGATCATCGCCACGGCAGCAGTCCCATTTTGGACGCTGCTGTATTACGGGCTTCTTCAGCCGAGTCCGCATCTGAAAGCGCTGATCATTATCGCTCTTGTGGGTTGCGCTCTTATCGTCGCCAAGCACCACGAAAACATTGCCCGACTGATGCGCGGCACTGAAAACAAGATCGGCGCGCGAATCAACCCGGCGGCCGTCAGCGGAGGGCAAACTTGATGACCGGCGAGACTGCGGTTGGAAGCAAAGGAACGGCAGGAAAGGATGCCTGGGCTCCCAGTCGCGTTGCGATCATAGGCGCCGGGAGCTGGGGTACAGCTCTGGCGATGATCGCGGCTCGCAATAAGCATCAGGTCAAGCTTTGGGCTCGCGAGCCTGAAGTGGCCCTTAAAATCAACCGCGCGCACAAGAACCCGTACTATCTCGCAGACTTCGATCTTGACGAAGGAATTCACGCCACCACCTCGGTTGAAGAGACGATTGAAGACGCGGACTTCGCCTTGCTGGTCGTCCCTTCGCACGCGATGCGCGAGACGGTCGCGCGGCTTCTCCCACACTTAAGAAGCGAGATGGTGCTGGTCAGCGCGGCGAAGGGCGTGGAAAACACAACGCTGATGCGAATGGAAGAAGTAGTCAACGACGCTTTGAACGAAAGATTTGCGCCGCGGTACGTTGCGTTGTCAGGGCCAAGCTTTGCGCGCGAGGTTGCCAAAGGCGATCCAACCGCGATCGTCGCCGCAAGCCGCAATCGCGAGTGGAGCGAACTGATCCAGCAGTCGTTAAGCTCGAGCTTCTTTCGCGTGTATACCAACACGGATGTTGTGGGCGTAGAGCTAGGCGGCGCGGTAAAGAATGTCGTTGCGATCGCCGCCGGAGTCGTGCGCGGGCTCGGCTTTGGCACGAATGCCGTTGCAGCGATCATAACACGAGGGCTCGCGGAAATGACCCGCCTCGCGCTGGCTCAAGGCGCGCGGGTGGAAACACTTGCGGGGCTGGCAGGGCTTGGCGATCTGGTGTTGACTTGCACCGGCGAGCTTTCTCGCAATCGACGGGTCGGCGTCGAGCTTGGTCGCGGCCGCAAACTCCCGGACATCGTCGGAGAGATGCGCGAGGTTGCCGAAGGCGTCAAAACTACGCGCTCGATTTACGAGCTGGGCCGTCGTTTGAGAATAGAGATGCCCATCACCGCAAGTATTTACGCTTTGCTTTATGAGGACAAGCCGGCGCTGGAAGCGGCGAATGAATTGATGGGCCGACCGCTCAAGCGAGAGTGAAGCTTGCCTTAGTCGTAGCACAGACTTTAGTCTGTAAAACTCCGATCTACAGACCAAAGTCTGTGTGCTACATCCACAGCAGAAAGTGAGAATCAAATGTCCAGTAATTATGTTCCTCCTACAACTCCAATTGGCGGGGCGACGCAGCAACCTCCGGGGCAGCCTGCAAAGAAAGGTTCAAAGGTCCTGATCGGCATAGTCGTCGGCTGCGGCGCGTTGATCATAATCGGGATCATCATCGTCGTGGTTGGCGGATTCTTTGTGTGGAACAAAGCGAAGCAAGCCGGGCTCGATCCCGATCTGCTCCAAAAGAAACCCGCACTTGCCGTCGCGAAGATGATGGTAGCTGCAAATCCTGACGTCGAGCTGGTCTCAGTGGATGACGAGAAAGGTGTAATCACCGTCAAGGACAGGAAGACCGGCGAGACCCTGACCGTCGATCTCGACGAATCACAGCAAGGCAGACTGGTCTTCAAGCAAGAAGGCAAAGGTGAGGTGACTATCGAAGCGAAGGGCGACGAGTCGAAAGGCTCGATCGAGGTAAAGACGCCCGAGGGCACAGCGAAGTTTGGGAGCGGTTCCCTCGATAGGCTTCCCGATTGGCTGCCCGCCTATCCTGGCGTCCAGCCAGAGGGAAGCTATTCGGCGAGAACCGGCGAGGGAGAGAGCGGCGGCTTCCACTTCACGACAAAAGATTCGCCTGAGAAAGTGATAAGCTTCTACGAAGACAGTCTGAAACACGCCGGGCTAACCGTCACAACAAACATCTTGCACACGAACGGCAAAGCCACCGGCGGCATGGCCACCGCCGAAACTTCAAACAAGAAGCGAACCGCTTACATCAACGTGTTCACCGCAGAAGAAGGAACCCAGGCTACCGTCGTTTTCGAGGTCAAACAGTAGAGACGCGCACGTATTGGACGAAATAGGCCATAGCCCATGACCTATTTCGTCCAGGCGGCAACACGGAATGTCACTGCTTACTACGCGTCGTACATGGCGGCGATCAAACAACCTCGAGCGGTCGCCGTCAACGGTTCTTCAGCCATTCGTATCTCCGAGATCTCAAGCGGGAACCCGTCGCGCTCGATCGCCTGCTGGAACTTGTCGAGGAAGCCCTTGGGCTTTGCGGTTCCGCCGCTAAGCACGATCGGTATTGGCTTGTCGATCCTCGGCAGGTTCTTCGTTTCGGCAAGCGCCCCTCGCACGGACTCGACCAGCGAGAGAATCACGTCGTCGTAGTAGATGTGAAGCGCGCTCTCGTATTTGTTTTGGGGCGCGCGCGACAAGTCGAGACTCTCTTCCTTGATCAGCCGAATCCTTGTCGGCAGCTCGCTTGTAACGGCTGCAACGTTGCGGTCGATGTAGTCGCCTGCTTTGCTGACGCTGAAGGTCATCACCGGTATCGACATGAACGCAAGCGCGACGTTGCACATTCCGCCTCCGCAGCTCACGCCGATGCCGCTGAAGTTTTCTTTTTCGAGCTCGGCAAACACGACCGCGAGCCCTTCGTTGATGCTCTTCGCGTTGTAACCCATCGAGCCGAGCAAGTCTCTCAGCATCGCTTCGTGGTAAACCAGATTGGACGAGCTGTCGTTGCGGGGCGCGCCGGGGACGCTGAACCGCATAGTCTCGCCGTTTTTGGTCTTGCGCACCAACTGCTGAACGATCGCTTGCATTACCGACATCGAGTACTCTTCGTTCGGGTTGAGCGTGCCGCCGTTCATCGGTCGACGAACTTCGGTGTTGAACACATTCGCAAAGCGCGCCGCTTCGTTGCCGTAGACTTGCAGCGTCGATCCACCGTTCAACTGATATGTCACCTTGTTCTGCTTCAGAATGTTCTCGGTGAACTTCGAATAGGGAACCGCGATGAACGCGTTCAGTTCGGCCTTTGCCTTGACGCGGTCAGCAGACCCGCTCGCCAGAACCAGCCGGCTCGTTCCAATGTCCAAGCCAAGGGCCGCGCCTTCGGCCTCTCGATGAATTGTTTCGGTTTCGTGCTTCTTATCCATGTTGCCTCCAAGTTCTATTTCGTCGGTGAGTGTGAGGGGACCGGCGTTGAGACTGATGAGGACCCTGCGAGTTGCCTTCAATCTGACTGCGCTTCCTGCGGGAATCGGCGAGGGCGCGAATCCATGTCGCTTCGGTTTCAAGTGCAAACGTCCCAGCCCTCGAATGTGAACGACCTGGGCGCTCCCGAGCTCGCGCTTGATCGCGTCTAGCGCGGCTTCCACACCACGAGCGGCGTCGCGTCGGTTAAGTCCGCTTCGCATTGCCGCTTCTTCAATTAGATCGGACTTGTTCATAGGTGATTTGTGATGCGTGATGCGTGATGCGTGATGCGTGATGCGTGATGCGTGATGCGTGAGGGAGTTCATTCACGAATCAACAGATCACGGATCACTACTCCTATTCCAATGCGCGCTCTTTCAAGTAAGCGCGCTCGAACACTCGTGCTTGCAGGCGGCGCAGTTGTTCAATCGTCAAGCCGTTTCTTTCAGCCGCTTCCCCGAGCGCGATGTCGGCTTTCTCCAATCCTGCCCACTTGCCGCCCGCCGCAGTCACATAGGCCTTGTCGTAGCCAAATCCCAGCCGCGACACGGCTGTAAGCTCCATCTCATACTTGTTGCTGAGACCAAGCGCCTCGAACGGAAATTCCGACACCCAGTCGGTGTGGTAGCCCATCAAGCGGTTCGATGGGTTAACGCTCACAAGCCCGTGAGTCACGCAGTTGGCATCATCGATTCCGTATTTGGAACGAACCACCGCCGTGAGCACCCGGGCGGCGTAAACCTGAGCCTCGTTGATTGCTTCGGTTCCGTGCCCTTCAAAGCAAATGCCCACGAAGCTTGCGCTCAAGTTCACGTAGACACTCTTGCCGTCGCTCCAAATCCTCGTCGGCCACAATTCGGTAGGTCCGCCCGAATCTGTCGATCACGTAGTTGTAGAGCCTGTGGGCCCGCGAGTACTCGAGCAGCGAGCGAGATTGATTGTTCAACGATGAATTGTAGCGATCGGTGAACGGCAGCAGGTCGCTTTCTGAAATGTGATAGACGATGCCCACCGGACGAGAGAGCTGTTCGCCTGCGACATCTGCGCTTGCCAGGTCTTCTAGAGTAAACCGATAGAAACGACGCCTGATGCCCTCTGCTTCGAACTCGGTTAGCACGCGAGCGCCGTTGCTGTAGAAATCGTAGCCGTCTCCTTGTTCGGCAAGCCAGACCTTGTCCGGCGTTACTCCCGCGCCGGCGATTGAGGCGAGCGTCTGGGCCGGGCCTGAACCACTTGGCGGGCGTTGGACGTCGAGCGAAATGTCTCTGGCTTCGGTTGAGACCGTCAGGCTGCTTACAACGCGTGACGCGGCATACACCAGTGTGATTGCAGTATACTTTAGCCAGCTCTATCACAATGATCGCGCGTTCTGGAAGCGACCCTACAATTGGAACCCTCTCCCAGAAGCCACGCGTTTGCGAAACGCCAAGCGCGCTGTTTAGAAACTTCAGCCGCAGCACCGGTGACGAGACGTACTTAGAGTAGCGGTCGACGAGCCTCGCGTATCTGAAACTCTGTGAATTAGGCTGCTCCATCGAGTTCTCGAACCCGAGTCAGGGTTGCTCGTAGGGGACTACCATCAATTGAAACGACATTCCGGCAGACCTGGCGCGAAGCTGCGCATCGGCGGCAAACTTTTGCGCGTCCTCTGCGGTGCTGAATCTGCCGACTCGCACCCGGAACCATTTCCCTCGCCGCGCGAGATTGGCGCTGACTACGTAACTTGGAACACCGGCCTCTTTAAGGTTGTCGGCCAAGGCTTGTGCCTCGGACTGAGTCGAGAACGCCGCGGCTTGCAAGGCGAACTTGCCGTCAGTGTTGACAGGTTCGGTCGGAGTTGACTGTGAATCTACCGGCGTCTTGCTCGCATTGGCGCTTTGACGATCTGCTCCCGGCGCAGCAGGTTGCGCATTGACTGGCGCGCGTTCCTGGGCCGCTGGCTTTGGGCGTTGCCCTTGCAAAGCCGGGAGCAAGAAGAAATAGAACGCGGCCGCGATGGCCAAAATCGCGATGATGGCAAAAGCAGTTTTGAACTGAGCGACAGGGTTGCGTTTTCTCCGACTCAACAGCACTGGCCATTCGCCCTCAGAATAGTCCCACCCCGGAATCGCGGCTTCTTTCGATTGCGAATCCTCGGGAACCAAATCAAAGGTTGTCTCGGTCAACGCAGTGGCTGCTTCTTCGCTTGGTTCAGTCTCAAGCGCAGACTCCGATTCAAAATGAAACGACTTACCCTCAGGAGCTGGATCAGACTTTGGTTCGAACACGTATTCAAGACTCGCGCTGTAGGGCACATTCAGAACAGCTGCGCTCTGGAAGTCTTGCCGCGGAGCGGACATTGTGCCGCCAAAAGCAGTTGCGACCAGTGTGCGGCACTGTTCGCATAGTCTCGTCATCGGCGCGGCCGAACTGGGCCCAGACGAGCGCCTACACAGAGGACAAGACTGGTGCGAGAGTTCACCCGACATAATAAACTTCGGTCCTCAAAATAAGAGAATCGGTCAACAAGCGAGAGCATCAGGGGCACTTCAGAGGGGGAACTTTCTGAGCGACGCGATTATCTCACACACCCTTTACCGTGGCAAGAGTTTATTTTTTCGTAACAATAGTGCCTCGATTGGGTAACCAAACCTTGCCAACCGGAAACGAATCACGAGACCCGAGACACGCTTTTCAAGGTTTCGATGTACGCTTCTATCTCTTCACGATCTTCATCATCAAGCCCCAGAAATTCCACTCCGAGGCCCGTCCCTTTTTTGACGTAACTCACTCGCGAAATAGCAATGACGCGATGCTTGTTGCTGGGGAGCTCGAATCGAACTACCATTCGGGTTCCAGGCCGGATGGGTTCCTGAGTGCTAATGAACAGGCCGCCGGTGCTGATGTTGGCCATGTGTCTTCTAATTCGAGAGGGGCCGCTGCTGCTGTTAGTGAGTTCGAATTCGACGTGGGTGGTTATCGGGGCACGTTCAAACCGCCTCCGTTCGGGCTGCGCGGAACTTCTCATTATGGCTCCTTCTGCGCGCTGTGTTTGCTGGGGTGAGGAACATCGCGCCTGATAAAACGTGAACCGAGTTTGGGAGCTTTGCTGCTGACAGCCGCTCCGCCTGACGGAGACGCGCTTTCAGGTAGGTTAAGACTCTACACAGGATCGCCCGGTTTGACAAGAGCGAATCGATGGTTCGAACCGCAGTTGATATTGAAACCCGAAATCTCTCGCAACAAATTTACAAGAATTTTTGAGCGTCACTTTTATTGACAATCATCTCTGTGCCTCGTAGAATCGGCCTCCCTGCAACAGCCCTCGTTTTAAGCAGCACTGACGAACAGATGGTTTCGGTACACCACGGGCGTGCCGTGTTTTTGAAAGGAGAACGATTTGACGAACGCGGGATTGGGAAGATTCTTTGCAGCATTCATCTTGGCATCATTCGCAGCCGTCAGCACCTGGGCGCAGTCGCCGGCTCAAGCATCAACCAAAGACCAACCAACAGAAAAACAAAATTCCGAGAAGCGAGACTATCAAAAGCCCGAACAGGCGGAACCTAGACTTATAACTGAGTCGGAGACTGTAGTGATTCCGCCCGCGCCCACGATCGTAAAGAAGAGCACAACCACCATTGCGATTCCAGCAGAGGGCGTAGGGAATGAATCGAAATACCAGGAGCAGCAGGCCGCTGCATCGAGCGTGAACCTTGGAAGTGGATTCGGTTACCGGCGCGATCCGTTCACTCGTCGGGCGAAGTTCCATTCGGGGGTGGACATCAAGGCTCGTTGGGGCGACGCGGTCGGCGCAAGCCTGGCGGGCATAGTCACATTCGCCGGCTGGTATCACGGTTATGGAAACATGATAATCATCTCTCACGGCGGCGGCGTCACGACCCATTATGCGCATCTGTCGAGTTTCGATGTCGAAGTCGGAACACGCGTCGAGCGCGGCACGATCATCGGGCGCGCTGGCAGCACGGGTCGCGCCACTTCTCCGCATCTTCATTACGAGTTACGAATCGACGGCAACCCGCTGCACCCGTTTCAGCCTCTGGCCCTGGACCCCTCTTCCGGTTATTTCAAAGATTCGCGAACCCTACGAGGGCTGCGACCGACGGTGGACGCTAGCCGCGAGGATGCAGCTCCAAACTCAGGGGCACAAAAAGAAAAGTAAATTCTCCCTCATAGTGCAATCAGCGCAGGGCTCGTTTGAAAACGCGGGCCCGTTTCTTTTTTTGGTCTCGCTCGACGGTCGCATTGCAACTACCTTTGTTTACAGGCATCATCAAATAAGTCGACGCGCATCACATACGGGCAACATGCCAATTAAGGAAGGAACTTTTTAGTGATTAAGCGAGCGTTTTTGGTTTTGGTTGTGGGAGCTTTTTGCTTTCCCGCGTCACTGTCCCAAAGCCATTCGATCAAGTCGGACCGCGCCGGCTCAGCATCAGCCGCTCCGCGCAATCCTTTCGTCGCGGGCGAGCGGTTGAGCTACGATGTGTCGTGGGCGGACTTCATTGTCGCCGGCGAGCTGAAGATTCAAACCGACGATCGTCGGAACTTCGATGGTGTCGACGGCTATCACGTGACCGCGCAAGCGCAATCAGTTGGGTTAGTGAGCGGGCTGGTTCTCAAAGTCAACGACGTCTACGATTCATTCATCCAAGCCGCAACCCTCCAGCCGTTTCGCGCCGAGAAACGCACGCGGCACGGCAAGAAGCAGTCACAATCATCTGTCACAATCGATCATCAGCGCCGACTTGCGCAGCTCGCCGACGGCCGCAAGCTGGAAATACCGCCTGACACTTACGATCTCGCGGGGTTGATCTTCGCCATCCGTGGAATGGATCTCACCATCGGCAAAGCCCGCACATTCACTCTGTTGGAAGACGGCAAGCTGTACACAATCAAAGTTCAACCTGAGTCTCGCGAAAAGGTCACAACCAAAGCCGGCAGCTTCGACACGATCAGGATCGCTACAAGCATGGTTAAGGGAACCGCGGTCGACACGATTTATAACCTCCGGCTTTATATCACGAGTGATGTTCGTCGTTTGCCGGTGTTGATCACGGCGGAGCCGTCGTGGGGCTCGGTTCGGGCCGAGTTGACCTCGGCGCCCGGAACAAAGACCAACTGAAACCCGTAGGTCAAAAACGGAGAGGAACCAATGACGCTAACCTCCTTCCTGATACTGCTCTTGATTGCAGGCATCTGCGGATCGATCGGTCGCGCGATCGTGGGCTACAGTCACGGCGGTTGTCTGGTGTCCATCGCGCTCGGATTCATCGGCGCGATCGTGGGAGTTTGGATCGCTGATGCCTTTCATTTGCCCGAGCTGTTTTCCGTCAGCATAGGCAGCCAACATTTTCCCATCGTCTGGTCGATCATCGGCTCAGCACTGTTTGTGGCGGTGATCAATCTGATCTCAAGGCGCTGGTACTAGACGGCTTCGACATCAAATCACTGAGCTCAGCTAAAGACTAAAATCTGTGCTAGCCCATCTGTGTCGTGTGTTCCGGTTTGACCTTGTAAATCACCCGAACCTCGCCCGGCTGGCGACCAGGGTTAGGGGTTGTCAGGATCCTGCAACGAAAGGGCAACTGCAGGGTTGCGCCGAATGTTTTTGTCCTTTTGTCGCTCTTTAGCCGAGTTGAACAGGACATACGTGCCATCATAGTCGCACCACACCGGTGTAACTTGAGGCGTGCCGTCGGCCATCAGTGTAGCCAGGTGTGCGAACGCCTTCTTGTCAAACAGGTCAAGGTATTTCTCTGGAATTGCTCCTGCCATCGTTCCTCCTCAAACAACATCGAAAACCTCATGCGCGTCCTTTTTGAATTGTCACTCGTGCGTTCGAGTTTGTGAAGCGTAAGAGTCTGCGAGCGGGTTTATTTTCCAATGACGACGTCTCCGCCGACTATCGTGTAAACCACAGTGGTCTTGCGAATGTCATCGGGATTTATTCGAAAGATATCCTGAGACAGCACGACCAGGTCGGCGAGCTTCCCGACTTCGAGCGTGCCTTTGTCCTTCTCGGCAAACTCGGCGTAAGCAGCCGAAGAGGTGTAAGCTCGGACAGCTTCTTCGACTGTGATCTTCTGTTCGGGCACCCAACCGCGCGGGTTCTTGCCGTCGAGTGTTTGGCGGGTCACTGCAGCGTGGATCCCTAGAATTGGCGAGACCGGAGCGACGTACCAATCAGAGCCGAACACCAGCGTCGCTCCCGCATCAAGCAGAGATCGAAACGCGTAAGTAGTCTTGATTCGCGCCGGACCGATTCGCTTCTCAGCCCAGCGGCCGTCGTCGATAGCGTGATAAGGTTGCATCGACGCGATCACGCCTAGCTTTGCAAAGCGCGGAATGTCGCCGGCCAGCAAGTGCTGCGCGTGCTCGATTCGGAATCGCCGATCGCGCGGACCGTTCTCTTTTGCAACCTCTTCAAGGTAATTGAGCAAGATGTTGTTTGCTCTGTCACCTATGGCGTGAACCGAGCACTGAAGGCCCGCTTTGTCGACGTCTTTGATATTTTGTTTCAGCTTGCCTTCGGGAATGTTGTCGGCGACCATCAACCCCGACGTGTTCGGCGCATCGTTGAAAGGCTCGAAGAACAATGCAGTCGTCGAGCCTAGCGAGCCGTCCATGAACGCCTTCAGTCCGCCGAGCTTCAACCAATCGTCGCCCTTCCCATGATGCGCCACCACGTCGGCTTGCCGCTTCCATTGGCTCATTGGCGTGCGTGCGTACACACGCACGGTCAAACGGCCCGAGTCTCGAAACCTTTTGTAAGCTTCGTAGTCGCGCCAGGGAGTGATGTCTTGAATCGAAGTAACTCCAACGCGTGCGGCTTCGGCGAGCGATGCTTTGAGCGCCTCATCGACCTCGACTTCGGCGGGCTCCGGAATCACGCGATCAATCAGCGACTGCGCGCCGTCCTTTAGAATGCCGGTGGGTTCGCCTGTCTTCGCGTCGCGAACGATAGTTCCGCCGGGCGGGTCTTTGGTCTCCTTGGTGATGCCCGCCGCGCAAAGCGCTACGCTGTTGGCCAAACACATATGGCCGTCGAGCCGGTTGACGGCGAGGGGATTGTTTAGCGTAAAGCGATCGATCAGCTCTTTGGTGGGCAGTTGACCGCCGGGCCAGCGCTCGTGATCCCAGTCACCGCCCGTTATCCATCGGCCGGCGGGGAGCTTCGCGGCGTGATCCTTTATTCGTCGAGCGAACTCCTCGGGCGTTGCTGCATCGCGCAGATCGACCGAGAGCAGGTGAAACCCGCCTTCGATGAAGTGCGTGTGATCGTCAATGAAGCCGGGCAGAGCGAGCTTCCCGCGAAGGTCTATGAGGCGAGTCTTTGAATCCGTCAGCTTCTTTACGTCATCGTTTGAGCCGACGGCTATTATCCGCTCGCCTCGCGAGGCGATAGCTTCGGCCCACGGTTGCGCTTTGTTGCCGGTCCAGATCCGACCGTTGATGAGAGCTAGATCGGTGGCAGGCGCACTGCGCACGAAGTCGTCGGCAATGGTTTCGGACACAAACGGAATGATATCCGGCTGCTAGCTGTTCTCAAAGGCAACCTCGATGAAGATTACAGCGAGACAAAGCAGACTTCGGGCAATCATTCCATAGCCTCCGAGTTCAAAAGGAAGTGGTTAGGTATTGGATTCCGCTCACCAGATTGGTGACATAGATCATTTGCCGCCAAGCACGGACTTCCGGCTTTTCCAAAGCGCCTCTGAAGCTTTCGACGACTGTTCGCGGTCTTGGGCTCCTTCAATCATGATCACGTCCTTGCCGCGCAACTCGATTGAAGCAATGCCTTCGTTTGTTTCATAAACGCGAGCCCGCACGGCTGCTTCGATTGGTTTAGTGAGCTTGTACCGCTTCTCTGTTCGCAGGCAATAAGCATCAAAGAACTCTCTTGCGTCATTCTCCGTGTCCCAAGTCGTATACTGAGCAAGCAGCACCGCGCCGTTGGCTTTGTTCTCATAGAGCGCGTAGCGATCGCCACCCCAACCCTCGGCAGCGACTCGCGCCGTTCGCTTCGGGATGTACTCCGACAACACCACCAGATAACCGAACTCACCGTTGACGTCCGCGTCTGCCTTCTTCCAGTCAGCGCCGAGCACTCCGCCAAGATCAACTAAGTCGATCTTCACCGGATTGTCTCCCGCCAGGAACCGCTCGGGGTGCATGATCTGTTCGCTCGACGCGGGCAATGTCTGATAGCTCGCGTCCAGCGTTTGCCACGAACGATTTTTCAACACCGCGCCGACGAAGCCCGCGCCATAAAGATAGGGAAACTGTAAGTTCTCTTTCAGAACCTTGGGCGCGCTTGACAGCACAGGATATAGCTTCGAGTCGCCGTCGCTTTCCTGATCGATCATGCTTTCGGTGAGCGAGCCGAGCTTGGTGATATCCAACTTCATCCCTTGTTGCTCAAAGTCGTACTCGATCATCACCAGCGTCGCTTCGCCTTCAACCAACGCGTGAGCCGCAAGTTCAGCATCCGAGTCGCCTTTGGGCCATCGCTCGAAGCGGCGCAGGTTGAAGTGCTGATCTTGAAGCGCGTGAACCAGCTCATGCGCTATCACTCGTTTCTGTTCGGAGACTGGCAGCCACGCAGCCAGATAGAACTCTTTGGTCTTCGGCTCGTAAAATCCCGCCACCTGTTCTCGCAGAAGCCTCACGACGTAATCGCGCAACTGAAAGGTCTTCGCGATCAGACCGAGCTTGATCAGGGTTTTCTGACTCGCCTCGAACTCTTCGGCGGGCGTGTTTTCGTCCAAGTCTCGTATCACGGACTGCTCGATTTCGTCTTTGGTCTTGAACGAGCTTTTGACGCTTTGTTTGATATCGAGCGCGCGCAGCCGGCTGACGACTTTGAGGATTTCTTCGGTCGAGCTCAGCGACGCGGAATCGGGTTTGGCAATTGATGCCGGAGCTTGCCGCGCTCCGCTGACCGAGGCTGTGAACAATGACAGCGCCAGCAACAGCGCCACCCACGCAGTGAACTTCTTATGCATCTGATACCTTTCGTTTAATGAGAATGGCTTTGGTGATTGTCCTATGACGAAGTGAGATTTGTCAATTTTGAGTCGGTCGTTTCTCAAACTTGCGAAAGAAGCTCGAAGTATCGATCTCGACTCATTCCTGCCGTCCGCAGGTTGTTCAGTTGCAGCAAGCTGGGAGTGCGGTTCGTCCGAATGGAATGTTATAATCGCGCTCTCGCCAAAATCAATGCCTTGGTGATCATGAGGTGAACTGGATGCAATCTTTAGTCGGAATAATCATGGGCTCAAAGTCTGACTGGGAAACGATGTCGCACGCTGCCCAGACGCTAGAGACTGTCGGCGTTCCGTATGAAGTCCGCGTGTTGTCTGCACATCGCACGCCCGATCAACTTTTCAAGTACGTTGAATCGGCGGAGGACAGAGGCCTTGAAGTAATCATCGCCGCGGCTGGCGGCGCGGCGCACCTCGCGGGCGTGGCGGCTGCCAAGACGCTGCTTCCCGTGCTCGGCGTGCCGATGGAGTCAAAGTCGCTGAAGGGTCTGGACTCACTGTTGTCGATGGTACAGATGCCCGCCGGGATTCCGGTTGGCACACTTGCGATCGGACGCGCCGGAGCGGTGAATGCCGCGCTGTTCGCCGCCGCCATACTCGGCGTCAAGCATCCTGAATTTCGCGATGCCATTAGACGCTATCGCGAAGCACAAGCCAATGTGATACTCGAACATCCTGATCCCCGAGAGCACTAACGAATATTCTTCTTGCTAAGTTTGTCGCGGGCAGGGCTAAAAGCGAAACTCTATTTCGCCGGTTCGACCGTCTCTGTGCGGAGGAATTGATCGAGTAGCTCGGCGTATTTTGCGCTGCGGTCGGCTATCTCTTCTTCGGTTTCTTTCATTTCGCGGCGCGATTGATAAAGCTCGTCAGCAATCTGAATCGCCGCCAATATTGCCACCCTTAACGAGTCCACCGTCATCGTAGCCCGAGCTATTTCATTCATCCGCTCGTTCACGTGCTCGGCCAGCTGCTGGATGTATTCGGAGTCATGACTGCTCCGAAGCGTGTAGGTTTGATTGTAAATGACGACCTTGTGTGATTGGTTTGCGTTGTCCATACTTGTCCGGCGCCGCTCAAGGCTCAACACCCGAATCTGTGAGCGGCCCTCCCGCGCGGTAATTAAACCTCTTCCAGGTCGAGCATCGCGAACTTGCCCAGCACGCCTTCGACGCGGCCTTTGATCGCGTCGCGCTCGATGAGCAATCTTTCCACCTCGGTCTCAAGCTGCTCCTTGTGTTCGCTCGCGCGGCTCAGCTCGCGACGCAGCTTAAGCACCTCACGCTCGAGGGCTTCCTTCTCCTGCCGCTCGCGTTTGAACTGCTCGATCGTGCGGTAGATTTTGTCTTCCAAATGGGAAAGTTTTTCCAAACCGTATGCTGCGCTCACCGGACCCTCCAAACGTGATGCGTGATTCGTGTCGCGTGATCCGTGATGCGTGATCCGTGATCAAACTCCCGCATCACGCATCACGTTTCACTTCTCATCTCAGTTGGGCGCCGAAGCGTTCTTCGAGCAACGCCCTGACGCCCTGATGCATTTCCGCTACTTCTTCATCTGTAAGAGTTCGGTCCTCGGCTCGATATCTCACCCTGAATGCGAGAGAGTGGAAACCCTCGGGCATCTCTTTGCCTTTGTACATATCGAATACTCGAACCGAAACAGCTTCCGGGATCCCGAGTTCGCCAACCGCTTCTTCAATATCGCCCCACGCAACCTCGTCGGGGACCAATGCCGATACATCCCGCGATACCGCCGGGAACCTGGGCAACGGCGAGTATCGCACCTCATCGGCGGGAATTGTCAGTAACTTTCCGAATTCAAGTTCGCCGACGAATACCGGCTGGCGGAACTTGTACGCAGAAGCCGCGCGCGGATGAAGACGCCCAAACCGCGCTACTTCTTCACCATTGCACGCAAGCGCCGCCGACTGTCCAGGATGGAGGTATTCTACACCGGCCCGGTTAATTGTAAAGCCGGAGATGTTCAGCGTTGACAGCACGACTTCAACGGCGCCTTTCAAGTCGTAAAAGTCGATCTGCCCCGCGCCACGCCACAATTCGGGCGCGATAGAACCGGTCATCGCCAACCCTAGAACTTCGCGCTCGGTGGGCCTCTCGTCGGGAGATGAAGCCTCAAACACGCGCCCGATCTCGAACAGCTTCACGTCGCGAGTGCCCCGGTTGAAATTGTGCTGGACTGCTTCCAGCAATCCCGTGATCAACGAAGCCCGCATCTCGGACTGATTCACATCGATCGGATTCATGATCGTCGCAGCGGTTGTCTTGCTTCGCCGAAACAGTTGGTCGCGTTCGCCGTTCACGAAGCTGAATGAATAAGCCTCGTCAAAGCCTAACGCCACGAGTGCTCGCCTGACACTTCGACGCTGCTTGTCACCGGCAGGATATTTCCCGGCGCCGCCCCACGGCGGCAGCGTTACATTAACGAGGTCGTAGCCAACGTGGCGGGCGACTTCTTCTACCAGGTCCTCTTCGCGCGAGATGTCGACTCGAAATGATGGAGCGAGCGCGCGCAATTGCTTTTCCGGTGCGCTCAACTTGACCTCGAAATCGAGCGCGCGCAGAATCTCGGCGGCGCGCTCGATCGGCGCCTTCAACCCTGTGAGCTGTTCGACACGCGCCTCGCGCAACGAGACGGGATCGCGAGTGATGTGCGCGGGATAAACATCAATCGCGCCCTTCAGCACCTCTCCGCCCGCAATCTCAGCTACCATTTGCGCCACTCGATCGGCGGCGCGCACTTGCGCCTCGTAATCGGCCCCGCGCGCGAACCTGTAGGACGCTTCAGTGTCCAACCCGAGCGCCCGCGCCGTGTGCCGGATCGAGGTCGGGTTGAAATAGGCGCTCTCAATCAGCACGTCCGTGGTGCGTTCGTTGATTTCGGTGTCCGCGCCGCCCATCACACCGGCTATCGCAACGGGGCGATCCGCATCGGCGATGACCAGCATTTCGGGGGCAAGCTCGCGCGTGAATCCGTCGAGCGTCGTTATCTGCTCGCCTGCACGTGGTCTTCTGACGATTATCCGCCGTCCGTGCAGTAGATTCAGGTCGAACGCGTGAGTAGGCTGGCCCATTTCAAACATCACGTAATTAGTTATGTCGGCTACGTTGTTCACCGATCGCTGGCCGATTGATTCGAGTCGATCAGCGAGCCATTTCGGCGAGGGCGCGACCTTCACTCCGCGCACGACTCGCGCTGCGTAACGCGGACAGAGGTCGGGATCGAGAATCTCGACCGAGGCGATGGATTTTGCGCGTTCATCGGTTTCATTCAGCGTCACCGCCAGCGGCTTAAGCGACGTGCCGCACACCAGCGCCGCCTCGCGGGCGATTCCCAGATGAGACAGCGCATCGGGGCGATTTGAGGTCAGATCGAAATCGAGAATATGATCGTCGCGCACGCGCTCGATGCCTTCGACCGCAAACCCGATCATCGTCATCCGCTCCGCCAGCTCTTTGAGATTGAGCGTAAGCTTTACAAGCTCGCCCAGCCAGTTGTAGCTGATCTTCATTTCTTAATTTGCGAACCGAGTGTCGCGCGACAACGAAATCTAGTTCTCTAATGCTTGATGAGGATAACAAGATTATGCCTCATTTCCCAAGTCGCTGTGGACGCTGCTTATGACCCCCAGCCTGAGTTTCTAGACCGATACACGCCTCTCATGGGTTTGTTTTTGGCGGGCGCTTCTTCGCGTCGGGTGGGGTCTGGTATTTCAAGACGTAGTCGGTCAAACGCTGGCAACGGTGTAGCTCGACAACGACGTTCACTGCCTTTGCGTCGCGCCGCAGTTTTGTACGGGCGGTTGCTTCCCACGCTGCAGGCCGAGGAGTCCTCATCATGAACTCGTCATCCGTCACCGCGCGAGCCAGCAGCAAGTAACGGCCTGGCGCGAGATTGGTGATTGAGAACACACCGTCACCGTCCACCGCGGCCTCAGCGTAGCGTAATACGTCGTCCGCTGATTCTGCTTCTGCGGGCACCAGATGAACGCGAAATCGGGGAGGCAGGCTTGTGTTCTCCGAAGCCGGCACGACCTTGCCTCGCAAACCGGCAGCGCCTTCCGCGAGCGTCACAGTCAAATCCGTTACTCGCTGGCCGGAGCTGAGCGCGAGGCCGGTGCTCGCGAGGTCGGGCTGCTTTTGCGTCGCGGACAACATGATCGAGCGCACGTACCAGCTTTCGGGCAAGCGCGGTTCGATGCGATACCGACCGGCGCGCAAGCCGTAAATCTTAAACTCGCCTTTATCGTCCGCCGCCCCCTCGATGTATGAAGGATCGCCGGAACTAGATTGTTCTTTGGCGTTTGCTCTTTCATCGCGACGGCCAATCATCACCGTCTCTTCCAGCAGCGCTCCGGACTTCGTCTTGCAGGCGTCCTTTCGTTCCGAATCCAGAAGCGGCTCCACAAGGATTCGTCCCGCGATAGAACCAAGCGGCGCAAGGGAGAGCTCGATCCCGGTTACGTCGGAACCTTTCACCGTAACCCGGCGCGGGAAGGACGCGACGCTGTTTTCCGTTCCTGTGTCGGCCCTCGCAACAAGCTCGTATTCGCCATCGGACACTCCGTAGAGCGCGAACCCTCGCTCGCCCGCGCGCAAAGAAACGTAAGAGCTCGATTCAATTGCGCCGCTTGTCGGGTAAGTCAGCGACACCGAGACGCCGCGTGACGGGTCTTTCCCGATCACGCCCGACAGAGTTCCGCTTACCGTGTGCCCTCGCTCGCCCCGATACTTTATATCTATTCCGTTGACTTCGTCTCCGGCGCGGACTGTAATCTCAACCGCAGCATCGCGCGTGGTCGAAGGGTAGTACGTCGGGGCGTCGGCGTCGTAACCGCCCGGAGAGGACGAATAGTAATATGCCGTGCCTCCGTTGACCGCAACGACGTACGACCCCGACTGCAAGCCGTAAAGTCGGAAGGCGCCTAAATCGTCAGTCTGCCGTGAATTTGTAGGACTCGCGCCGCGAATCGGGCGCTCCTCAGCGTCGCGCACACGGCTCGCAGATACGCGGGCGGCAATCACCGGCTCGCCTGAAGAGTCT
>WNGG01008758.1_pt1 | contig 18062 bp, 18 predicted proteins | sample 5400661 | NCBI WGS metagenome assembly WNGG01 (sample SAMN13153372, study PRJNA577476) | soil metagenome | isolation source: 100 cm soil or saprolite under Garry oak tree replicate 1 | place: USA:California | collected 2016-06-15
GATCATGAAGGCGGCCACGTCGTCGCCGAGGTGCCGCGCCAGGTCACCCAGGTCGACCTCGCCGTTGGCGTCGGACTTCACCTCGATGACCTCGTAGCCGGCGATCGCGGTCGAGGCGGGATTAGTCCCGTGGGCCGAGTCGGGGATGAGGACCTTCGTCCGCTTCTCGCCCCGCGAGGCGTGATAGGCGCGGATCATCAGGACGCCGGCCAGCTCGCCCTGGGCGCCGGCCGCCGGCTGGAGCGACACGAAGTCCATGCCCGCGATCTCCGCCAGCATTCCCGCCAGGTCGTGCAGCAGCTCCAGCGCACCCTGGCTCGCCGCCTCGGGCGTCAGCGGATGGAGGCGGCCGAAGCCCGCCACGCGGGCCATGTCCTCGTTGATCTTCGGGTTGTACTTCATCGTGCACGAGCCGAGCGGATAGAAGTGCGTATCGACGCCGTAGTTCATCTGGCTGAGTCGCGAGTAGTGGCGCACCACGTCCAGCTCGCTGAGCTCGGGCAGCTCGGCCGGCTGCGTTCTCAAGTACGCCGCGGGAATCTTGTTGCGGGCGGTCGCGACGTCCACGTCGGGCTCGGACAGCGAGTAGGCGATGCGGCCGGGCGAGGACAGCTCGAAGGCCAGCCGGTCGTAGGCGCGCTGGTTGTCGTACGGCGATTGATTCACTTGGCCACCGCCTTGGCCAGCGCATCCGCGAAGGCGTCGATCTCTTCCTTCGTGCGCTTCTCGGTGACGGCGACGAGCAGACAGTCGGCGAGCTTCCGATCGAACGCCTTGAGCGGAACCCCGGCGAGGATCTTCTGCTTCACCAGCCGGGCCGCCACGCGCTCAGCGGGCTTCGGGAGCTTGAGCGTGAACTCCTTGAAGAAAGGCGCCTCGAAGCGCAGCGTCACGCCCGGGATCTTCGTCAGCCGGTCCGCGGCGTAGTGCGCCTTCGCCATCGACAGCTCGCCCACCCGGACCAGGCCCTGCTTGCCGATCGTCGCGAGATAGATCGTCGCCATCAGCGCGCACAGCGCCACGTTCGTGCAGATGTTGGAGGTGGCCTTCGCGCGTCGGATGTGCTGCTCGCGCGTCTGCAGTGTCAGCACGAACCCGCGCTGGCCGTCCTGATCCACGGTCGCGCCGACGAGGCGCCCCGGCATGCGCCGCACGAAGTCGTTCTTGGCGGCGAAGACGCCGAGGTACGGGCCACCATACGACAGCGGCACGCCGAGGCCCTGCCCGTCGCCCACGACGATGTCGGCGCCGAGCCGGCCCGGAGCTTCGAGCACGCCGAGGTTCACCGGATCGGCCACGACGACCAGCAGCGCCCCGGCGGCGTGGGCGATCTCGGCCGCCGCCGCGACGTTCTCGAGACAGCCATAGAAGTTCGGTGACTGGACCACGAGCGCGGCGGTCTTGGCGCCGACCGACTTCGTGACGGCGGCCGCGTCGAGCACGCCCGCGGGCGCGGCGACGTCGCGGAGCTTGACGCCCGGCCCGTCGCAGTACGTCGCAACGACGCGCCGGTAGAGCGGATGGACGCCGCCGGCCAGCACGACCTCGGGCCGGCCGGTCACCGCGTGAGCCATCAGCGCCGCCTCGGCCAGCGACGAGGCCCCGTCGTAGATCGACGCGTTGGCCACGTCCATTCCGGTCAGCTCGGCGATCATCGTCTGGTACTCGTAGATCGTCCGGAGCGTGCCCTGGCTCGCCTCGGGCTGATACGGCGTGTACGCGGTGAAGAACTCGCCGCGGCGGATCAGGTGATCGATCGGGCTCGGCACGTAGTGGTCGTAGGCGCCGGCACCGAGAAAGCAGACGTGGCTGTCGCTGTCCGCGTTCTTCGCGGCCATCGCGCGCATGTGACGGATCAGCTCCGTCTCGGCCAGCGCGGGCGGCAGCGCCAGCGGGCGGTCCAGGCGCGACTTGGCCGGGATCTTGACCAGCAGGTCCTCGATTCCGCGGGCGCCGATCGTCTCCAGCATGGCGCGCTGGTCCTGGGACGTCGCGGGCAGATACCGCATCAGTGGGCGCCGTCGGCCACGAACTGCTCGTACTGCTGCGCGGTGAGGAGCTGATCCCAGTCGCCCGCGCTCGAGGCCTTGACGACCAGCATCCAGCCCTGGCCGTAAGGATCCCGATTCACCAGCTCCGGAGTCTTGGTGAGCGCGGTGTTCGTCTCCAGCACTTCGCCCGAGATCGGGGCGTACAGGTCGGACACCGCTTTCACCGACTCGACGACACCGAACGTCTTGTGCGACGTCACCTTGGTGCCGACCTTCGGCAGCTCGACGAACACGACGTCGCCGAGCTGCTCCTGCGCGAAGTGCGTGATGCCGACGCGGACCTTGTCGCCTTCCCGCTTGGCCCACTCGTGCTCTTTCGTGTACTTCAGGTCCGCCGGAATGTTCGCCATCGCTGTCCTCTTATTTTTTCACTCGAGACGGATGAAATAGAGCCCGCGTCACTTCTTCACCCGCGACGGATGAAACGGCGTTTTGTGCTCGGAGGGGGGCTCCGCCCCCCTTCCGATGCCTCCCCCCAGGAGGAGTTGCGCGGGCAAAGCCCGCGCTCGAAACGACCTATCCGTTCCGGGCGTCCGCGTCACTTCTTCACCCGCGACGGATGAAACGGCGTTTTCACCACGCGCGCCGGACGCGCCTGGCCGCGGATGTCGACGCCGAGGTCGGCACCGACGGCCGCGTGCGGCGCCTCGACGTAGGCGAGCGCGATCGACTTGTCGACCGACGGGCCGTACGACCCTGAGGTGACCACGCCCAGCGTGTGGCCGTCCTTGACGACCGGATAGCCGTGACGGGCCACCGCGCGGTCGGCCATCTCGATGCCCACGAGCTTGCGTCGCGGCCCGGCGACGCGCACCTTCTCGATCGCGTCGCGCCCGGTGAACTCCCCCTTGGCCGCCTTCACCACCCAGCCCAGCCCCGCTTCGATCGGGTTCGTGGTCTCGTCGATGTCGTTGCCATAGAGCGCGTAGCGCATCTCGAGGCGCAGGGTGTCGCGCGCGCCGAGCCCGATGGGTGCCACGCCGTCGGCCGCGCCCCTGTCCAGCAGCGCGCGCCACACTCGCATGGCGTCGCGCGCGGGCAGGTAGAGCTCGAAGCCGTCCTCACCCGTGTACCCGGTGCGCGAGATCACCGTCTGCGCCCCGGCCACGTGGCCCGACCTGAACCGGTAGTAGCCGATCGCCGCGACGTCGCAGTCGGCGAGCCGGCCCACGAGCGCTTCGGCCTTGGGTCCCTGCACCGCGATCAGCGCGGTGTCCGCCGAGATGTTGCGCCACGCGGCGCCGCGGAACTGGCGCGACTGCTCGGTGACCCAGGCCCAGTCCTTGTCGATGTTGGCGGCGTTGACGGTGAGCATGAACCGTTCGGCCCCGAGCCGGTAGAGCGTGAGGTCGTCGACGATGCCGCCGTCGGGAACACAGAGCAGCGAGTACTGGACCTGTCCGATCTCGAGCGCGCTGACGTCGTTGGTGGTCAGGACTTGCAGCGCGGCCAGCGCCTGCGCGCCAGTCACCTCGAACTCGCCCATGTGGCTGACGTCGAAGAGGCCGACGGCCGAGCGGACCGTGCGGTGCTCCTCGATGATGCCCGTGTACTGCACGGGCATCTCCCATCCGCCGAACGGAACCATGCGCGCGCCTGCGGCGACGTGTGCGTCGAACAGCGGAGTTCGTTTCAGCGGACTGTCCATGCGGGCGCTTCAGTTAATCATTGCCTCGGATGACGGTCAAGCCACGCCTCGATGGCGCGCCGCATTTCCACCGGACGTTCCATGGGGATCCAGTGCTCGGCATCGATCACGACGATCTCACCGTGAGGCAGCTCGGCGAGCCTCCGCTCGACGACCGCCGGATCGCCGTAGGCGCCCCCACTGGAGAGCAGCGTGAGGGTGGGCGCGGCAACGTCCGAGAGATCGCCGATGCCGGCGACCAGCGCGAGCAATGCCTGGAGGTAGACGCCGAGCGGGATACACGCCAGGTCATCCCACGGTGACGCGTAACGCTCGAGCAGCACCTGGCTGTTGCCGGCGGCGATCGCCGCGCGCGTCTCGCGATCGAGGGCTTCGAGGTCGAGCGGCTTCAGACGGCGCCGGTACAGGCCGAGCGCGTTGAGCCCGCGCACGATCGAGACGACCGGCGCCAGCACCCCACGCCACCTCGCGGCGTGTCCGAGTCCTCCCCGCAACGCTTCGGCGAAGATCGGCTCGATGAGCACGAGGCCGGCCGCGGCCTTCGGCCGGCGGCGGCCGAACTCGAGCGCGATGTTGGCCCCGAAGCAGTGCCCGACCACCACCACGGTCTCGTGAGGCTCGGCGTTCACGATCGCCGCGAGATCGTCGCACCAGACGTCCATTCCCATCCGGCCGCGATGCACGGACGCGCCCTGGCCGCGCAGATCGGGTCGGAGGATGTCCCAGTTCTCTCGCAGCGACGTGGTCGCGACGAACTCGCTCCAGCGCGTGGCATTGCTGGCGAGGCCGTGCAGCAGGATGAGAAGGCCACGCGACCGGGCCGGGCGCCACAGCCGGTAGGCCAGCCGGGCGCCGTCGGAAGCCGTCAGTGTCCGGGAGAATTCCATCGGGAGGTGGCCGGCATCGCAATTGCGTCTGAGCAGGCCCAGGGTATGCAGGGACATGGCGTCAGGGGCGAGCTGGAAAACGGCCGGATCCTGCTCGTAGAGGATGCGGACGACATCCGCGATGCCTTCGGGGTGCTGCTCAGGGCCGAGGGCGCCGAGGTGGCGACGGCGTCAACCGGGCGACAAGCCGTCGAGCTGGCGGGTCGGGAGCCCTTCGACATCCTACTCACGGACCTCGGCCTGCCCGACATTCCGGGCGACATCCTGATCCGCGAAGTGCTCGCGACCACTCGCTCGCGGCCCCACGTGGTCGTCGTGACCGGCTACGGCGAGCCGTACGCCAGCCGGGCTCGGGAGGCCGGTGCCGACGTCGTATTGACCAAGCCGATCGAATGGACGCTTCTGCTGCGACAGCTCAAGCAGAGCCTGCGATCCGGCCCTGCCAGCGGTGCGGCGTCCGTCGCCGCGTAACTTCTTCAAACCCTCTCGTCGACTCCCAGGAGCCTTGCTGGATTTTCCGCGACCATCGTCCGGATGTCCTCCGGCGTGATTCCCTGATGTCCTTCTCGAGAATCGCCCCGTCGGCCGCGAGGGCCTGCTGATCCTCGAGCGACATCCCCGAGAGCGCCAGGTCGGGGTGGGTGATGAGAATCTTCCGCACACCGATGCTGCGCGCTTCCTTCACGAGGACGCGGATCTCGGGAAGCGAGAGGTGGCCGGTCGAGAGACAGATGTCGGCGGCGGTGATCAGCTCGAGGATTTCGCGGACCCCGGGCAGGAGCGCGCCGTGGGCGTCGAGCACCGACAGCCCGGTGAGCGTCTTGTGCTCCGTCGTCTTGCGCTCGACAGCATCGGCTCTGGCGCGCATCGACGCGCCGAAGTGACTGCCACCGAAGAAGCCGATGTGGTGGCGCGCGGAGAGCGTCGGCATCCACACCATGCGGCCCCCGAGCTTGATGCAGCCGTCGACGGCCTGGGGATTGAGGCCGCCGACGCTGTGATTGAGCACGATGCCGCCGAATGTCTCGATGCCGGGCACCTGCCGCCGGACGAGCGCCGCCCGTCCGGTGGTGTCGTGCTCGTGCGCCTTGAGGAGCACCGCGCGCATGCCGCGCTGGCGTGACTCGAGCGCGAGCCCGATGTCGTCGGTCACACGCTCGAACACGCTGGGCGCGGCGTGCTGGTGGAGGTCGATCGCTCCCTGGAGCAGCTCGTCGCAGAGTCGCGTCACGCCGCCGGCAACCAGTCGCGGAGCGACTTCACCTGGCAGCCCGCCTTGTCCAGCGCCTCGCGCACGGTGCGCACGATGCGCTCGGCGCCCGGCGTGTCGCCGTGACAGCAGATCGTGTGCACGGTCATGTCGACGGTGACGCCGTCCATCGTGACGACCTTGCCTTCGGTGGCCATCTTCACGGCTTGCGCGGCCGCCTTCTGGGGATCGGTGATGAGCGAGCCCGCGATCTTCCGGGACACGAGCGTGAGGTCGACGTTGTAGGCGCGATCGGCGAAGCCCTCGGCCGCCACCCGCGCGCCCATCTTCCGGCAGACCCGCTCGTACTTGCTGCCCGCCGCGGCCATGAGGATCAGCGTCGTCTTGCCCGAGGCCATCACCGCCTCGCCGGCCGCCTCCCCCAGGCTCTCGCTCTTCTCCATCATGTTGTAGAGGATGCCGTGCGGCTTGACGTGCTGCAGCTCGGCGCCGGCCGTGCGCAAGAACTCGCGCAGCGCGCCGGTCTGGTAGCAGATGTAGTCCTTGATCTCCTGCGGCGAGACGTCCATCACCCGGCGGCCGAAGCCCATGAGATCGGGGAGTCCGGGATGCGAGCCGACCGCGACGTTGTGCTGGAGCGCCAGCTCGACCGTCTTGCGCATGACGTGCGGATCACCGCCGTGATAGCCGCAGGCCACGTTCGCGGACGTGATGAACGGCATGATCTCGGCATCGGCGCCGAGCGTCCAGCGCCCGTAGCTCTCGCCCATGTCGCAGTTGAGATCGATGAACTTGCTCGCCATCGAGGATCTCCTTATTCCCTGGCCAGCACGCGGGCCAGGGCGTTGACGAAGCGGTCGGTGTCTTCCTCGCTCATGGCCAGCGAGCAGGCGCCGAGCCCGCGCTGGGAGAGGAGGATGCCTTCGTTGAGCAGGCCCAGGAAGATCCGCATCGGGGCCTCGGTGTCCTTGGGGCGGCTCGAGCGGTAGTCGGTGAGCGGCCCGGTCGTCCAGTGCAGACAGAAGAGCGAGCCGATGCCGGTGATCTGGCCCTTTCGACGCGTGGCTTGCAGCAGGCGCGACACACCGCCGCGCAGGCGGGCGCCGAGCGAGTCCAGTCGGCTGTACGCCTCGGGCGAGAGCGCGTTCATGGTGGCCAGGCCCGCCGCCATCGTCACGGGGTTGGCGTTGAACGTGCCGCCGTGGCTGATGCGGGCGCCGCCGCGCCGAGGGTCGTACGCGTTCATGATGTCCGCGCGGCCGCCGAACGCGCCGACGGGCAGCCCGCCCCCGATGATCTTGCCGAGCGTCGTCAGATCGGGCCGGATGCCGAAGCGCTCCTGGGCGCCGCCCCACGCGATGCGGAACGAGATGACCTCGTCGAAGATCAGGACGATGCCGAGCCGCTCCGTCACCGCCCGCAATCGTTCCAGGAAGCCGGGTTCGGGCAGCAGGATGCCGCCGATGCCAAGCAGCGGATCGACGAGCAGGCACGCGGTCTGCGCGCCCTCCTTGGTGAGGATCTCCTCGCAGGCGTCGCCGTCGTTCCACGGCAGGACGATCGTCTGCTTGAGCGCCGCCGCCGGCACGCCGGCCGACGCTGCCACGGGCTTGGGATGCCGCCGTCCCCCCGAGGCCTTCACGTCGGGCGCCACGCTCACGAGCACGGCGTCGTGCGTGCCGTGATAGGCGCCCTCGAACTTGGCGACCTTCGGCCGGCCCGTGAAGGCGCGAGCGACGCGGACCGCGTTCATCGTCGCCTCGGTGCCGGAGTTCGTGAAGCGCAGCGACTCCATGGACGGGATGCGGCGCGTGAGCGCCTCGGCCAGTCGGATCTCGTGCTCGGTGGGGCCGGGGTAGGACATTCCGAGCGTGACGGCCTCGTGGGCCGCCTTCACGACGTCGGGCGGCGCGTGACCGAGGATGAGGCTCGTGTAGTTGCCGTTGAAGTCGAGGCGATCGACGCCATCGGCGTCCCAGAGGTGGGCGCCCTGCGCGCGCTGGATGTAGAACGGATAGGGGTCGAAGAACGTCGTCGTCCGACTGTTCCCACCTGGCATGACGGCGCAGGCTTCTTCGTGAAGTGATCGCGATCGGCCCGTCTTCGCCAGGTACTCGTGCAGCTCCTTGTCGATGGCCATGCGGCCTCCGTCACTCCGCGGCCAGCGCGTCCGCGAGGGACGCGGGCCACGCTCCGAGCGAGCGATGCGCTTCGGCCAGCGTCACCGCGCGGAAGCGCAGGCGCTGGCCCGGTTTCACCTGTCCCAGGCGGCCGATGTCGAACGAACAGACCGTCGCCACCTTCGTGTAACCGCCGGTGGACTGGCGGTCGACGAGGAGCGCGATGGGCTGGCCATCGCCGGGGACCTGGATGCTGCCGAGGGCGATACCGTCCGAGATGATATCGTGCCCGCGCCGGTGGGCGATGCGCGCTCCGCGCAAGCGCGCGCCCATGCGGTCGGACTGGGGCAGCATCTCGTAGTCGCCACCGAGCAACGCCGCGAGGCCGTCGTCCGTGAAGCGCTCCGCCTGCGGGCCGAGGACGACGCGGATCGTCGGCGCGGCGGTCAGGTCGGGAATCGCGCTCGGCTTCACGTGTCGCCGCGCGGGCATCGGTGCCGGCAGCACTCTCAACACGTCCTCCTTCCTCAGCGCGCGGCCGTCGAGCCCGCCGAGGCGTCCCCGAAGGTACGTCGACCGCGAGCCGAGCACCAGCGGCACGTCGAGTCCCCCAGAAAATGCGACATAGGAACGGACTCCCGACCGTGACGTCCCGACCTTCACGACGTCGCCTGCCTGGAGGACGAGCGTCGTCCACGCTGGCGCCGCGGCGCCATTGATCGTCACCGGCATGTCGGCGCCGGTCACCGCGATCGCGCACGGCGCCCCGACCTCGAAGCGTGGACCGAGCACCGTGCACTCGAGGCCGGCGGCCGTGTCGGCGTTGCCGACGAGACGATTCGCGAGCACGAACGACGCGCGGTCGATCGGTCCCGACTGCGGAATGCCATAGCGGAGCTGGCCGGAGCGCCCCAGATCTTGCACGGTGGTCTGGGGGCCCGGGTCGAGGATTTTTATTGTTGTAGCGGGGGCCGCCAGCCCGGCTTGCGTCGTGGGTGGACTGTTCGAGGTGCTCGTGGCTGCGCACGATTTTTGGACCTCATCGTACTGCGCCCGGTCGATCCGACGGAAGCGCACGTGATCGCCCGGGCGGAGAAGGATCGGGTCGGCGGCCCCGGGATCGTAGAGCTTCAACGGTGTGCGTCCGAGCACCCAGTAGCCGCCGGGGCTCTCGACCGAGTAGATGCAGCACTGGATGCCGCCGATCCCGACGCTGCCCGCCGGCACTTTCGTGCGCGGCGTCTCGAGCCGCGGGATGTGGAGCGCATCGGGCATGCCCCCCATGTAGGGCAGGCCTGGCGTGAACCCGATGAAATAGACGAGGTGGTCGGCGCCGGCGTGGAGCTTCACGAGCTCATCGGGGCTGAGCCCGAGCCGCTTGGCGGCGGCCACCAGATCGAAGCCGAGCTCGGGATCGTCGTAGCAGCAGGGCAGCTCCACTGTTCGCGAGGGTGGCAGCACGGCCGTGTCGGCCTGGTCGGCGATCGCGGTGATCGCGGCGCACAAGGCTTCGTACGTGGTGACGCCCGGGTCGTAGTAGACGAGCAGCGCGCTGAAGCTCGGCGTCATCTCGGTGACGCCGGCCAGGCCCTTCTGCTGGATCAGGTATTCGAGCGCGCGAACGCGGGTGTTGAGCTCTACGCTGATCTCCTCGCCGAGGATGACGGAAACGGCGAGATCACCTGCGGGAAAGAAGCGCAGAAACCCCTCTCGACTAGAGCGCCGCGAGCTGCGAGTTCGGGACGTCGGTGATGAACATGTGGCCGGGGCTATGCGTGATCATGAACGGCGGCCGCGAGGCGAGTGCCACCGCTTGCGGTGTCACGCCGCAGGCCCAGAACACCGGAACGTCGCCGGGCTTGAACGCCTGCGCATCACCCCAGTCCGGCTTGGCGATGTCCTTGACGCCGATCGCCGCCGGATCACCGATGTGCACGGGCGCGCCGTGGGCGTTCGGAAAGCGAGCGCTCGCCGTCACCGCCTTCGAGAGCTGACTGCTCGCGATCGGACGCATGGAGACGACCATCGGCCCGTGGAACACGCCGGCCGGACGACACTGGACGTTCGTCCGCCACATCGCGACGTTCTTGCCCTGCTCGACGTGCCAGAGCCGGATGCCGGCGTCGAGCAGCGCCCACTCGAACGTGAACGAGCAGCCGAGGAGGAAAGCGACCAGGTCGTCGCGCCAGTACGGCGTGACGTCGGTGACCTCGTCGGCCACGACGCCATCCTTATATATACGGTAGCGGGGGATGTCGGTCCGGAGGTCGGCGCCAGGGGCCACGCCGACCGGCTCGGGCGATCCGACGTCGGTGACCTCGATCAGCGGGCACGGCCGCGGGTTGCGCTGGCAGAAGAGCAGGAAATCGTACGCGTGGTCCTTCGGCAGCACCGCGAGATTGGCTTGCACGAAGTTCTGCCCGAGTCCGGCCGTGATGCCGTTGAGCTTGCCACTCCGGATGTCGGCCCGGATCTCGCGCGGGTGTCGCGTGTCGATCGGCATGGGTCATTCTACTATCAGCTCCGTTCACAGTGCACGACCGAGTGCATCGCCGAGTGCGCCGCGACCCGAGCCGCAGGGAGCGCGCCGGAGGCCAACGACGTCATGCGACGCTCATCGGCGCCGCTCTCCTAGCGCTGGCCCAACCGCGGCCAGACGTCCGGATTGACGAGGACGTCCGGACGCTCGCCGCGGAGCACGCGCAGCATCTCGCCGACGACCTGGACACCCATCTGGCGATTGGCCTCGTTGGTGACACCGGCCACGTGACACGACACGACGACGTTGGGGAGATTCAGGATCGGGTTGTCGAGCGCCGTCGGCTCCTGCTCGAATACGTCGATGCCAGCGGCACCGAGCTTGCCACGCGTGAGTGCTTCGAACACGGCGCGCTCGTCCTGCACGCCCCCGCGCGAGGTGTTGACGTAGATGGCGCCGTCTTTCATGAGCCCGAGCGTCCGCGCGTTGATCATGTGCTTCGTCTCGGGCGTCAGCGGCGTGTGGCAGGTCAGCACGTCGACCTGAGGCACGAGCGCCTCCAGGCTCGCCACCGGCTCGGCGCCGCGGCGGCGGACCTCGTCGGCCGGCACGTACTTGTCGTAGGCGAGCACCTTCATCCCGATCGCCCCGGCGAACTTGGACACGCGGCGGCCGATGTTGCCGATGCCGACGATGCCGAGCGTCTTGCCACCCAGCTCGGTGTCCGGCCCGCGTCTGCTTGTCGACGGTCACGATGCGCTTCGTGCACGCGAGCATCAGCATCAGCGCGTGCTCGGCCACGGCCTGCGAGTTCGATCCGGGCGCATGGACGACGGCGATGCCGAGCCGCGTGGCCGCCGGGATGTCGACGCTGTCGAGGCCGACACCATGTCGCCCGACGACCTTGAGCCGCTTGCACGCCTCCATGAGGCTGGCCGAGGAGCGCGGGCGGCCCCGGAAGAGGATGCCCTGAGCCTCCGCCGCCGTCTTGATCATGCCCTCCTCGGTCGGATCCTCGGTCAGGATCACGCGGCATTCGCGCTCGAGGATCGAGACCGCGTCCTTGTGGAGCGGGGCGCTGACGACGACGAGGGGCCGGGAATCGGCGGGCATGGACGCGTCTCCTTTCCGTTCTGTGGGCCGACCGCTACTTGCGGGCGACGAAGACCAGGCGCGGCGTGTCGAGCGAGAACGGCGTGCCGTCGAGCGCTCCGTACACGTCCACCTGACTCCAGCGCTCGGGACGGAGCATGGCGCGCAGCTCGTGGGCGGCGTAGAGACGGATCTCCGTCTCGCCTACCAGCTCACCGGTCGCCGCGTCGCCGGCTTCGTGGGGCAGACGCCACCAGCGCGCGTGCCAGCGGCTCGTGGTGGCGTCGAAGCGATTCTCGATGCGCAGCGTGCCGTCGTCCACCGGCAACCGCTCCTCCGGCGGCATCGCCCGGACGGAATGGTCGCGGTTGCGCGTGTCGAGCACGAACAAACCGCCCGGCTTGAGCGCGCGCCAGAACCGATCGAGGAGCAGGCGGTCCTCGTCGTCGGAGAAGTAACCGATGCTGGAGAAGAGGTTCACGGCGAGGTCGAACTCCCCCGAGAACTCCATGTCGCGCATGTCCTGGCACATGAGGCGCATCGTGACGCGCGCGCTCTTGGCCGCCGAGCGCGCCCGCTCGACCTCGGTCTCGTTGAAGTCCACGCCGGTGACGTGGTACCCGCGGCGCGCGAACTCCACGGAGTGCCGCCCGAAGCCGCAGGGCGCGTCGAGCACGGCCGTGCCGCGCGTGAGCCCGGTGCGCCCGAGGATCCACTGCACCGCACGCGCCGCGTCGGCCGGCGACTCCACGGCCTGCGAGATCGTCGGCCAGGCCTCGCGGAAGAAGCGCTCGCTCTGAAACATACGCGTTGGCGATTATAGCCGGCGGCCGGTGTGATATGGTTTGCCGCCATGAGCACGCTCGTCACCGGAGCCTTTGGCTGCATCGGCGCCTGGGTCGTGCGAGACGACGCGCCTCCGCGGCCGGCCACGCATTATGGCGTCTACAAGGTCGCCAACGAGGAGACGGCTCGGATCTCCTGGGAGGAGCACACGATCCCCTCGATGGGATTCCGGCCGCTCACAGTGTACGGCCCCGGCGAGACTTCGGACTCACCGCCGATCCCACGCTCGCCATGAAGGCTGCCGTGCTCGGCCGCTCCTTCAAGATCCGCTGGGGCGGACGCACCGACCTCGTCTTCACCGAGGATGTGGCGCGGGCGCTCCTCGCCGCTTCGCGCTCGCGGCTCGACGGCGCCCGCGTCTACAACCTGCATGGCGCCTCCGCCGCCGTCACCGACGTCGTGCTCCTCATCGGCGATACGTGGCCGTCCGCCCGCGGGCTGCTGAGCCACGTGGAGGAGCCGATTCCCTTTCCCGACGCGCTCGACGATGCGCGCTACCAGAGGGACCTCGGGCCGGCGCTCGCGACTCCGCTCGAGGCCGGCGTGCGGCGCACACTGGAGGAGTTCGCTCGGCTCGAGAAAGAAGGCCGGCTCGACGCCCGGGAGCTGGGGTGAGCGGATACTCGGTGCGGTTGGCGACGCCCTCCGACGCCGAAGCCATCTGCCGCATCTACAACCAGGGGATCGAGGATCGCCTCGCCACGCTCGAGACCGAGCTGCGCACGCCGGACGAGCGACGCGCGTGGATTCAACGCGCGCGACGCCTACCGTCACGTCGCCGACATTTCCGTGTACGCGGAGCGCGGCTATCGCGGCAAGGGCGTGGGCAGCGCGCTCCTCTCCCGCCTGATCGAGCTGGGCCGCCAGCACGGCTTCCACAAGCTCGTGCTGTCGGCGTTCCCGAACAACACCGGCGGCATGGCGCTGTACACCAAGCACGGCTTCCGCACCGTGGGGATCTACAAGGAGCAAGGCCAGCTCGATGGCCACTGGGTCGATACGATCGTGATGGAGAAGCTCTTGTAGGAGGAACGTATGAAGCGTTGGATGATTCTCGCCTCCGTCTCGCTCACCGTACTCACCGCCGGGGCCGTCTTCGCCGAGACCTGCCTCTCGCCCTACATCAAGAGCCTGCGGCAGCCCGAGAAGGTGATGTACCTGTGGACGCTGCCGGCCGGCACGGGCCCCGACTACCTGAGCGTCGTCGACGTGAACCTGGCCTCACCGACCTACGGGAAGATTCTTCGCAAGGTCGAGGTCGGCTCCAGCGGCAACGAAGCCCATCACATGGGCTTCACCGACGATCGCACCAAGATCTGGGCGGCCTCGCTGAACACGAGTCGATTCTTCATCTTCGACGTCGGCGGCGATCCCATGAATCCCCGCCTCGTGCGCACGGTCGACGACGTCCCGCGCGTGACCGGGCTCAGCGGCCCTCACACGCCGTATGCCATTCCCGGCCGCATCCTGATCAGCATGGCGTCGGGACCGGAGGGCACGGGACCGGGCGGCCTCGCCGAGTTCACCAATGACGGCGAGTTCATAGCGAGCTACAAGACGCCGAACCATCCCTACGAGACGGTGGTGAAGCCGGAGTTCAACCGGATGATCACCTCGAGCTGGGTGGCCCAGCGCACGTTCATGAGCCCGCTCAACACGTGGGACCCCAAGGACTTCTCCAGCTCACTGCTGGTGTGGGACCTCAAGGCACGTAAGGTGATCCAGGAGCTGAAGGGCGATCCCATCCCGCTGGCCGCGCGCTGGATGCTGAAGCCCAATGCCACCTACGGCTACAACATCAGCAACGGCGGCGACTCGATCTGGATGTTCCGGCGCCAGAACGACGGGACGTTCACGTATCGCAAGGTCGCGGACGTCGGCAAGGGCTGCCTGCCCGGTGACCTGCGCCAGTCGCCGGACGACCGCTACCTCTACGTGAGCTGCATCGGTGGCAGCGAAGTGCAGGCCTGGGACGTCACCACGCCGGACAAGCCGCGCCTGCACGACACCGTCGGCGGCATCGTCCAGGCCAACATGATGCACGTCACGTTCGATGGCCGCCGGCTCTACGTGACGAACTCGGCCATCAGCAGCATCGACTACTCGCCTCGGTACGCGCTTCGTCTCATCCGCATCGGGCCCGACGGCAGGATGAAGCTCGATCCTCTCTTCGCGCTCGATTTCTCGCAGGCGCCCGACGGCCCCGCGCGCCCGCACGACATGCTCCTGAATTAGTTTCATGGGGGGGCCCCGAAATGGCCCCCCAAACCCCCCACGTTCGGAGCGCCCCGCCGGAGCCCGCGACGTTCTCGATATCCTCCGGCGTGCTACAGTCTCCCCGCTCTGGCGGAATACGTCACTGCCCAACGATGAGGCAACCGAGTTCAGGAGGCTCTATGCGGCGCTCAGGATTTCTTCGCACCGTTCTGCTTCTCACGCTCGCCGTCGCGCTGACCGCGACCACGGCGCCGGCGCAACAGACCAAGCCGCCCGTGGTCGTCGCGCTGGTGGCCGCCATGTCGGGTGGCTCGGCGCTCTCGGGCGAGGCGATCAAGCGCGGGCTCACCGTCGCCATCGACGAGATCAACGCCAAGGGCGGCGTGCTGGGTGGACGCAAGATCGAGCTGGTTATCCGCGACGAGGAGGGCAACCCCGGGAAGGGCGTGACGGCCGCGCGCGACGTCATCGAGCGCGAGAAGGCGGTCGTGGTGTTCGGCGGAATCCACTCCCCGGTCGGCCTGGCGATGCTGCCCGTGTTCCACGAGCTGAAGGTGCCGTACGTCGGTCCCTGGGCCGCGGCGACCGGCATCACCCGGAACGGCCGGAACCCCAACTTCATGTTCCGCGTCTCCGCCAACGACGACATCGTCGACCATTTCCTCGCCAAGCACGTGACCGACAAGCTCGGCAAGAAGAAGCCGGGCATCATCCTCGAGAACACGCCGTGGGGCGCCAGCAACCAGGAAGGCCTCACCAAGTGGTTCGGCCAGCTCGGCGCCCAGCCCGTCGGGTTCGAGAAGTTCAATTGGGGCGACCCCGACATGAGTCCCCAGCTCCTGCGCCTCCGGAACGGCGGCGCCGACGCCATCGTCCTGGTTGCCAATGCCCCCGAGGGCGCGCAGGTGGTGAAGAGCCGGGCCAAGATCGGCTGGGACGTGCCCACCATCTCGCACTGGGGGATCAGTGGCGGGCGCTTCGCCGATCTGACCGGTGAGCTCTCGGAATCGGTCGTCTTCGTGCAGACCTATTCGTTCTTCGGCAAGCAGAGCGACGTGGGCGATCGCGTGATCTCGGCGCTGAAGGCCAAGTACGGCATCAAGGGCCCCGAGGACATCCTGGCGCCGGTCGGTACCGCCAACGCCTACGACGCCATGCACCTGGTGGGCCTGGCGATCGAGAAGGCCGGTGCGGCCGACGGCGTCAAGATCCGCGACGCGCTCGAGAACCTCGGCGAATACCGCGGCCTCATCAAGACCTACAAGCATCCGTTCACGGCCGACGAGCACGACGCGCTGAACGAGAAGGACTACGTGCTCGTCACGTGGAAGCAGGGCAAGATCGTCCCCGTGACGATGAAGTAGCCCCTGCGATAAGAGGGTTTGGGGGATCCGCGACGGATCCCCCAGGTCCACATGTTCGCGCAGCTCCTCTTCAGCGGCCTCGCCCTCGGCAGCATGTACGCGCTGGTAGCGCTCGGCTACAACATCACCTACGCGACGAGCAAGACGGTCAACTTCTCCCAGGGCCAGTCCGTGATGGTGGGGGCCGTCGTCGCGTACGCGCTCTACGTGAGCGCAGGCTGGCCCTTTGCTCTCGCCCTCGCCGTCACGCTGGTCGCGCTGGCCGTCGTGGGTGTCCTCGTCGAGCGCATCGCCGTCAGGCCGTTCCTTCGCTCGGCGTCGATCGCCTGGCTGCTGGCCACGATCGCGCTCGGGATCATCGCCGAGAACGTCACGATGATCCTCTTCGGCAAGGACGCGCGCGCGTTTCCCTCGGCGCTCGCGACGACGCCGTGGATGATCCTCGGCGCCGGCGTCTACCCCCACGAGCTCCTGGTGCCGGTGGTCGGGATCGCCCTCATGGTGGCGGTCGAGCTCGGCTTCCGCCGGACGCTCGCCGGCAAGGCGCTACTCGCCGTGGCCTTCAGCCACGAGGCGGCCGGCCTCATGGGGATCGACGTCAATCGCACGATCACCGCGGCCTACGCCCTGTCGTCCCTTCTCGCCGGCGTCGCCGGCGTGCTCCTGGCGCCGCTCCTCAACGTCTCGGCCACGATGGGCACGACGATCGGCCTCAAGGCGTTCGCCGTCGCGATCATCGGCGGCATGGAAAGTCCGCGCGGCATCATCGTGGCCGGCTTCCTGTACGGGATCTTCGAGGCGATCGTGGCCGGATATCTCGGGACGGGCGTCCGCGAGATCCTCGGCTTCGGTCTCGTCATCGTCGTCCTGCTGCTGCGGCCGTGGGGGCTCTTCGGCGCGCCGGCGCTACGGCGCGTGTAACGTGACCGGCGCCGGGCGTCTCGTCGTCGCGCTCGGGCTCGTCGCCGCCGCCGGCGTCCCGCTGGCGACGTCGAACACGTATTACCTGTTCATCGCGATGCTGATCGGCATCAGCATCGTCGTGACGACCGGGCTCAACATCCTTGCCGGTGCCTCCGGGCAGGTCTCACTCGGCCAGGCCGGCTTCTATGCCCTGGGGGCCTATGCGTCGGCGATCATCACCACGCGGCTCGGCCTCGGCTTCTGGATTGGGCTGCCCGCGGCCATCGTGCTGGGCGCCGCGGTGGGCGTGGTGCTGGCGCTGGCCTCCCTGCGCGTGAGCGGGCCCTACCTGGCGATGGTGACCATCGCGTTCGGCATCATCGTGGAGCACGGCCTCATCGAGTGGGACGCGCTCACCAAGGGCTTCGGCGGCATCGCGAGCATCCCGCGGCCGCGGCTCGGAGCGCTCGAGCTGACGTTGCCGTTCTACTACTACGTGGTCGCGCTGACCGTCGTCGTGAGCCTGCTGCTCGCCCGCAACCTGGAGCGCTCGGCGTGGGGCCGCGCGCTCGTGGCCGTCCGCGACAGCGAGATCGCCGCCGAGGCGGTCGGGCTCAATCCCTACTGGGTGCGTACCGTCGCCTTCACCCTGTCGGCGGCCTTCGCCGGAGCCGGTGGGTGCCTCTACGCGCATCTCGCCGGCTTCGTCAGTCCCGACTCGTTCACGATGCAGACGTCGATCCTCTTCCTGCTCATCGTGCTGTTCGGCGGCCTCGGACGCGTGACAGGGCCGCTCGTCGGATCGATGGTCCTCATCGTGCTGCCTGAGCTGCTCCATCGCTTCTCGGACTATCGCCTCGTGATGTACGGCGTGCTGCTGCTGGGGAGCATCTATTTCCTGCCTCAGGGGGTCGTGGGGGCGCTCGCTTCGCGCGCGTTGAAGAATCACCGAGCGCAGATCGACGAAGCTCAGTCGCGGATCGCGCAAAAAGGGGAGTCTGAGGGGGGACGAACGGTCCCCCCTCAGCAAGACAATCATAGGGTGTTCGAGATTGCCGCCGAGCAAGCACTGCCGACGGTGGTCGCGAAAAGTCTCGAGATGAGGTTCGGTGGACTCCTCGCTCTTGCCGACGCCGACGTCACGCTCGCGCCCCGGAGCGTCCACGGCCTGATCGGTCCCAACGGAGCCGGGAAGACGACGTTGCTCAACATCCTCTCGGGCTACTACCGGCCGACGGCGGGGAC
>WNGG01003627.1_pt1 | contig 18060 bp, 19 predicted proteins | sample 5400661 | NCBI WGS metagenome assembly WNGG01 (sample SAMN13153372, study PRJNA577476) | soil metagenome | isolation source: 100 cm soil or saprolite under Garry oak tree replicate 1 | place: USA:California | collected 2016-06-15
AGGATGAGCGAGAGCGGGAGGAACAAGAACGCCAGCGACAAACACCCAGTAACCGGGCAAACAGCTCGAGTGCGGCTTCTCCGTCGGTGAATTCGTCAGTGACCAGCCCTATTCCCGCTACCAGCCAAGTCTCAAACGGCTCCTTTGCCACCAGCTCAAAGGCGAACGCGGCCACCGAGTCGCACGTGCCTTTTCGCAACCGACGCAACCCCGGCGCTGAACTCGATGGCATGAGCGATGCAATCGGAGGCGGAAAAAACACGACGGCAAAGGACCAAGACTTGCACCTGGCGGCGCCCGATCTACTGCACAAACCCTGCAACAAAGAGCCGTGCAAGGAGCCTAGCCCGAAGCCAGTCCTGTCGGATCCCCACGCGAAACTCTGCAAGGTCGGTCAGTCGCCCGGCAAAGACAATTCATGCGTCCCGCCGATACTTGCAAAAAAAGCAACCGCGCCGCCGAAAACCAGTGCCGTCCCGCAGGCTTGTCCCGCTGACCAAATCTGGAACGGGATTCAGTGTGCGCCCGTTGGCGCGCAGGGGTGTCTGCCCGGCCAAACTGGGGCGGGTCCTTCTTGCCAGACGGATTGCACCATCGCCACCGCCGGAGCACAAAATTACATCGAGCGCCTGAGGATGGCGCGGCAGGCTAAGGATCAAGCCTGTACCGGGAACTCAACTCAGCAGGAATGTCAGCAGGCGGAAAGCACATACAACATTAGGCTCAACGAGTACCGCACGTTTCTTGCTGGCGTGTCTACCACGTGCACGTTACCTGATCCGATCTCGATCTGAGGGCTTCAAGAAAGCGTTGAGCGCCTCTAGTAGAAAGCTGTGCCCTAAGAATTTGTGCCATCTGAGGGGGGTTCACCGCAACGATTTCCGTCCAACTTCCGTCCAATTCAAGGGCAGGATAAACAGCGATAAGGCTCGTAAGCGACACCAAACGCGGCACTTAGAGTTTTATACCCCCCAGCTGTTAACCGAAGGGTTGCTAGTTCGAATCTAGCCCGGGGATTTCGGTTAAGGACAGCGAGGACAGGAGCGATTTTTACCAAGTGTCATTTTGTTACATCGTGCGTATCGCCGCTACCAAAAGAACGTCGATTGAGATCATTGTGAGTTTTGTTCTGGCAAGTTCATGGTCGAGGATTTGCCGGATGTTTTTTCATGCCAGTTATTGGACCGAAGATATCATTGGATTTGTGAGCAGTGTTTCCAGCATTTTTGGGAGCGCTTTTGCTGGAGAGTTTTGAATGATTCACAACATGATGACCAACAAATCGCTGCAGCCAACGCGGGATGGCCGATCCAGTTCCGCTTTGCGGGGCGGTGCGCGCTGGTTGGTTCCGCGTGGCTGAGCTTTGGACGTTGGCCGAGGGACAAAAGAAAAGAATGATACTCACCTTCACAGTTGAATGTGCCTTCGGGGCGTACTTTAAGGGCGAATGCATCCGAGCAATCGAAATCGATGAAGAAGCGTGTCTGTACGATCTCCACGAAGCGATTCAGGACTCGGTGAGTTTCGGCCGCGATCATCCATTCGCGTTTTTTCTTGCAAACAGCGCGTCGCCTTTTGCGAGAAAACAGTGGCTAACGGAGAAAGAAGAATGGGAAGACAAGGAAGATGATTTCCGGAGAATCAGACTCAAGGACATCTACCCCTTGGGGCGCAAGCGACTTTATTACCTCTTCGACTTCGGCGACAATTGGACGTTTGAGATACGAAGGCATCGAAAGGCGAAAGAACCAGAGGCGGGGGTCAAATACCCACGAGTGGTAAAGACAATTGGTCCGAATCCGGAGCAGTATCCGAACTACGAGGAGTGATGAGAACGGCCAACAACTGGCTCCTGTGAATATCGTAAGCTGTAAGCGAGGTGCATCTATCCTGTGCGGTTCGCTTGTGGCAAGCTGCGCGGATGACCGCGAGGAGCAGCTCCGGATAGAAGTTATGTTGCAAGGCATTTGATCCGAGCTTTCTGAGGAAGTCGGTCCAACCATTCAAGGAGAAGTGGTGATCTGGCCTCGGCTTCCTGAAAGAACATGACCTCCGCGTTTGGCATCTCTCCCCTCCGGCATGTTCGCATGATTGCGAAATCAAGCCAGCTATTTCCTAAGCTTTGACGCTATTTTCCCGCATTTCCCTCGGCATTGACTATGGTAGGATACGGCGCCGGGAGGCACTTGGCCGTTCTCTCAGGGCGCGGCCAGCGCCGGACCCGGAGACTCACCATGCCTCGAGTTATGTTATTCGACCTTGACAGCAGGGTTCCCAATCTAGCTCTGATGAAGCTCAGTACCTATTACAAGAAGCGCGGCTTCGAGGTGCTGCTGAGGCACTGGCCGGACTCCCAAAAGGCAGACCAATACCTGGCAAGTGCTGTTTTCTATTGTGAGTCTACGCAAAGAAAGATCGCTACACTCAAGGCGATCCATGGTGCGGATGTTGAGATGGGCGGGTCTGGAATTGATCTGGCGAAACGTCTGCCGCCGGAGGTTGAATCTTGCTTTCCAGATTACAGCCCGTATAACCACAAGGATTACGCCGTTGGCTTTCTGACGCGAGGCTGCCCGAAGCGGTGTTCCTTTTGCGTGGTACCCGCCAAAGAAGGGCCGGTGAAAAAGAACGTCGCCAGCTTCTCTGATTTCGTTCCGGCCGGTCAGCGAAACGTGATGCTTCTGGATGATAACTTGTTAGCTTTTCCCGAAGCGGAGTCGCTCCTGAAGGAAATGACCGAGCGCCAGTACGCCATCAACTTCAGCCAGACGCTGGATATCTCCTATCTCACTCCCAGAGTGTACGAGCTCCTGCTTAGAGTGGACTATCAAAATGCCCGTTTCACTCGGAAGCGGATCTATTTCAGCTGCAATCACCCGGGAACGAACCGGCAGTTTATGGACCGAAAAGATATGCTGAAGGGGTTTGGCATCGACGCGGTTTGTGTGGTGTGCATCTACGGGTTCGACACCAGTCTCAGCCAGGATTACCAGCGCTGGATGATGCTGCGAAGACTGATGCTAGTCCCCTTCTTTCAGGAATACTGGCCCATTCCGGGCGTTCCTGCGCGCCTGCCCTCCAAATTTTTCGATATGGATCTCAACGAAGTCATCCGCCTGACGTTTCGGAGCAATGGGAAGAACTGGGAGAAATACCTGCGCTGGCTGAACCGCCTTTACTTTCACACCTTTGGAAAATACTATCTTCCGCTGGTGAAGATAATTTACCGATACAACGACCGAGAGCGCATCCGCCGGTATCTTAAGCACCGCGAACTCTTGACGAGCGAACTTTACAGGTCCTATGGGCCGTCCGACTCGGAAATTCGCCTACACACGGAATCAGCCGCTCAAGCGGCCGGCACAGCAGCTCAAAATCCAAAAAGGCCGAACAAGCCCTCCGGAGTGGATGCCCGAGGAAATCAGCTCTTCCGGGTTCTGAGTGGGTGAGCGACCGTCGGCGAAAAGGCACTGAGCCGCCTTGACGGGAGCTGGACTGGGGCGGGAGATATGGCCGAACGGTCGCGGCCGTCAAAAGAGGTCAGGGTTGTTTCCTTTTATCCCATTTCCCTCTTTATGGATGCTTACGGATGAGTTCCGCCCGCCGAAGCGGGATGGGCTGCGCTTTCTTCGCCACTCCGGCTGGATGCTATGCCGAGAAGCAGTGGGGCTCCATACGCGAGACACACTTCCAAGCTGAGGAGATTCTCATTGTAAAAGCCCAACGCTCTGCGTTCTCTGAGCCGCTCGCCGTCATTCGAATCACTGCCGCACGTTCGCCATTCGGGATGACAACACCGCCGCGAAAGGCAACCACTTTGCCGGAATTGGCGGGGACGCGCTCGCCGGGAACGACAATGCCAACCAGGTTCATCGGATCCGCCGCCGAGACAGGTATCGTCTCGCCGGATGGCTGCTCGTGGCGCATGGCGCGCAAAGACTCGACCGCCACGGGTAACGCGAACTGCTCTCCCAAAAAGCCGCTGACGAACCGGCCGCCCCTAACCTCCCCGCGGTCTTCAAGCCGCCTCAGGATCATCAGCAGTTCGCGCCATTTCGGAAGGATAGATTCGCAGGCAAGAAGTTCGCGGAAGACGATCCCGATCTGGCGAACGGCTTCGAGCGTGCCGTGCTCGCCGAAAAGCTGCGTGCCCGGGGCCAGGTGCTGCCAGCGAAGCAGCCAGTTCATGAATTGCGCCGGGGTAACGGACTGGATCTCTTTCCGGAGCTCTCCGAGCGTCAGCCGGTGGATGCGAGAAACCAACCGGCGCTCGCATCACTCGGTTTGTCCCAGGGCAGGATCGCTGAACTTGCCTCTCACCACGACGCCGCTCGACTCAAGCTGCAGCAAAGCTTTCTCCGTGTCGATGCAGAGAGGGAAAGGACCCTCCCAAGCTGGTTCGCGGTGACGGGACCCGAGTGAGAAATCCACCCTGTAATGAGGGCCAAAACGGCATCCTCGCGTGAAACCGGCGGCGCCTCTACCTTGAGCGGCTGCGCTTCGAACTCGGCCGCGGGGAAGACCTTGAGGAAAGCCCCGAAGCCCCGATGCGTTCCGTCGCAACCCAATACGTTTCCTCGCCCGCGCGCGCCCGCACCGCGAGGTGTCCTTCGACGAGGTGTTCGAACCAGGCAGCCCACGCGGGCAGCGATTCCTGCAATTTTCCCTCGAGTCGATTCCTTTCCTCGGTGCTCGTTCTTCCGCGGGCTGCCAAGGCAATCAAAGTAAGCAACGCGTCGTGCAGCTCCTCTGCATCACGCACATCCCCCCGGGGCGATGTCACCCAATACGCGTTCGAGGCCTTCGAGATCCAGAGCCTCCGTGAGAACGTCTTTCATCATTTCGCGGATCAGGGGATGAGGGGAGATGGCGATGTCGCTCTGAATATTTTCCTGGCAAGCAAGAGCTTCGGGAAAGACCGCAGCCAGCAAATCGTCAGCGCGCATGCGCTGGACCCGTGGAGGAACTTTCTCCCGCCGCGAAACCGGAGCAAGGCCAGCGCGCGACCGGCGTCCCGGCGCGCGGTGAAAAGCGGTGAAGCCAGCACCGCCTGCTCGAGAACGGTACGCACAGAGTTTGGATGGAGGAAATGAAAGACGAAAGACGTCGGAAAGCGGGAAACGATGCTGTTCGCCAAGCGAGAGATTCAGCCCGTTGTCGCGAAGAGCGACGGCTTCCAAGACGCGTTTGTGACGTGGCAGAAAAAGCGACCGCAGGTAAGCCACCACCGCACAGGCAAGGGTAACCATGGTTCTATCTTCGCGGGGGCGCCCCGCAAGTAACAGGTAGAATGGTACCACTCCAACCGCTTGATTTTGATCCGTGATGGCATTTTGATGACCCACAGCCGTCAAAACTACTTATGAGAAGCATTAAATCGCTAAAATAAAAGTGACATCCTTGCGGGACGACCACGTCGCGAAGCTGGCCGATGAGTTCGAGGGCAGCGAACAGGCAATGACGATTCGGCTCTCTACCCTCGGGTTTCTTTGATTTGCCCCGAGAGTAGCGATCACACGCGATCCAGCCTCCATTCATTTCAGATTGCGTAGCTTTTTTGTGAAATCGGCCAGGATTGTACCAACGGAAAGGCCATGACTATCCAGGAGTCTTTGAGTATGTGAGGTCGATAAGTCCCTGAAATCGAGCCCCTCGAAAGATGTACACGACAAGCGCGTGCGTGGCGAGGAGTTTCAGTTGTGGAAGCTCACCGCTCGCGCGCCGGTTTCTCCGCCACGTCGTTTGCGACGACGGCAACAACAACATCATCTACACCCTGGAGATCGAGTACACCGACTTCCCACTCAATGAAATCAAGTTCGACTTCGCGAACAATGTGATCCTATTGCTCAGCGAGTATTGAACAGCGCAAAGCCCGCGCTGGCCTCCTTGCTGGCGCGGGCTATTTGTTTATCTCGTTTTCAAGCTTAGCGAGCCGATCCAAAATCCAACCAAAGGAAGGAGGGTCACCAAAAATCATCACGGCCATTTTCTTGTGATCCTGCTCCAGCGCCCCTCGCCGATTCTCAGGTGGCACTAACCGAAGGCTGCCAGCCTTAGCCAGATCATATCGAGCCCAGCCAGAGGAATAAAAAGTCTCTTTATGCTTTACGACTTGGGCCAACAATTCCCTGTCAGCGAGAGCCTCATCCTTGATCTTGCCTTCCGCCATCATCGCCACATCATAGAAGTGACGCGAGTAGCGAACCGGTATTTGCTTGTCTTCCGGCCGGTGATATTCCACGTGCAAAATCGTCACCTTCTCCCAAAACGTACGTTTTCCGAGAAGCGCCACGACCGACGCATCATTGTCCACAACTACCTTGGGAAAGTGCTCGCCCGCGAATGACCGGATTGCAAAACGATCACGCGGAACAAACTCAGCATGCGTCCCGAGCTCGAGTATTACCTGAGGTCTCAGATACGCCAGTCTTTTCGTGCTCGCCGCAGGATAGTGGAAGAGAACGACATTCTTGTCGTCCTTACTCACCTCCAAGCCCCATCCGTGCCCTGCCCCAAGAGTCTCTCTGCATTGCTTTCCGAGAAGGTCAAGAAACTCACGTCCAATGTAGCGCTGACACTCCTCCATCATTTTTCCGAGAATCTTATTCCGCTTCGTATTTGAAATGTTTTCTTGCCGCGGATCGTTCTCGCCGTTAAACCCAAGCGTCTCATAATCCACCGCGAGGTCGATGTCTTCCGAAAAGCGATTGATCGCCTTGAATATCTTCGAAAGCGAAGTCCCACCCTTGAAAAGCAGCCTTCCCTCAAACGCCTTATTCGAAAAGAGCTGCTTCAGCACCCAACAAACCCAGAAATCCTTTTCGATGATAGCCTCGGCCACATTCATGCGCTCAGCTGTTTCGGAAAAAAGATCCGCGCGCGCGCGTGCTTCCATGATGGCGACTTTGTTCACGCACTCTTCTCCGCAAGCTGCTTTGCCACGTCATAAATCCAATCCACACTAAAGCGCGTGTCCTTCAGGAAACGTCGCTTCTCCTGTGGAGAGAGACGGCTCCGCAGTGTATCAATCTCCCGCGCTCCAACATTTCCTTTCCCAAGGTGTCGAAGGGCTTGAACCACGAGCGCCGGTTTACCCTCCAGGCCTGCCATCGCTTTCGGCCGGGCATGCTTAAAAAGAATGCTCCGCCGGCCAATCTCCACTTTCTTATTTGGGCCATCTGTCAGATAAATGATCTTCGAGGGCACTTGCGTTGAAAGCCCGAGGAGATTTGCAGCCCACGCCCCTTCGGGCACGATCTTCCACCTCTGGCGTCTTGCTATCGCCTGCGCGGCCTCATCAATGTCAGGGCTTAGTTGGCCACCCAGGGCAGCATTGAACCGGGGTCTATCGTAAAGGCCTCTACTGATACGCCGGATCCTTCCCTCATGCGTCAGGCTATGCAGTGCCACATCGATCGTCGTCCGGCTGGCTATATCCAGGAAGTCCTTTGCTGAGAATGCATTACCGTACTCGAAATACTCAATCCTTCTAAGTATCTGATTCCGCATTGTTTGCATGACTTTTCCGATCCCAGCGATTAAGAAAAAATATACTACTTTTCCTTAATCGAGGCAAGCAGTACCTGCCAGTGTCATGCCAGTATCACTGTCCTGCCCTCCAGACCAAGAGTGCGGACGGCTGGCACCGTGGAAAACCGATGAGCGTCGGTAATGGAACGCGCTGTCATAGAAACGTAATACTAATGGTGGTGAATGGGGGCAAAATACGAACGAAAGGTGAACAAAGAAGGAGAAAAGGATTCATCAGGTTTAGTCGCACCTTGCTGATTTCCTTCGATTAGCACCAACTCCGGCAAGTCCTGATTAAATTGGTGGTTCGGCTGTTAACCGAAATGTTGGAGGTTCGAATCCTCCCCGGGGAGCCAAAATTCTTTTGTATCAAGCAATTACAGAGTTTGGGTAGAGCATTCGGCTCTGGACCGAATGCGTGAGCTTCGAGATGAAATCGGCCGTCTGTAACTGGCGGAAATGGACGACTTGTGGGTAACCCATCCGGTCCTGTGAACCGCCGTCATGAAAACGTAATAGTCGCATCGGACTCATGGCCCCCACCTTGGCTGCTGTTGGTTGCGAAATGCTGAGATTTGAAACGGGCGAAGCAGTAGAACGTTCGCCGCGTAACCGAATGCTCGTGCGACAAAGTACAGTCGTAAACTTTCTCGGCGAACGGCACTGTTGCTCGCGAGGGGAATATTCAACGAAGGGCTCGCAGTACCGTGCAACACCGCGCATTTCTTTGCCCCGCCGAGATTCGTTTTTTTCTCAAACTAAGTCCTGCCTGAGTGGAAGCGTTCACGAGACATTTCCGGACACAATTGTGACGAATTTGGCGGGTTCTCTTTCGCGGTGGATTCCATGTGGACGAGAACGTTACTCGTCCACTGACCCGCAAATTGGACCTCACACTATGAAGTTCGGCCTTGGCGTGATTAAATCGCGTTCATGCCAGATAGAGTGTTGGCAATCTTCGCGAGCCTAGCTCTCATCCTTCTTGTTCGGCCATCCCTGTTTTTGCGCCGGATTCCAAATCCGCTACTGCCCGATACGCCTTGGAACCGAGTGCAAATGCGTGGAATCGGTTTAGTTTTCTGCTTGTTTGTGTTGCTTGTGCTTTCAGGAGGTGCCCCGGAATCAAAATTGCACGAAGGATTTCATCGCAATATCTTGGTCGCTCTGTGGGTCTCGGTCTTCACCGTGCCGATACTCTTGTGGATTCTCTGGCAATTCTCTGTCCGTTCTTTCGTTCGTCAAGGCTACATTAACGGAAGATCGGAGGACCCAGCATGGGAGCGTCGGATGAACTAGTATTTTGCACCACACTGTTCTCCGTTATTGTTCTCGCTTTGCTCTTAGCCGCCAAAGGGCATCATCCTTAGATTCGCGGCGGGTTCCATGTGGACGCGAACGCTGTTAATCGGGACTTGAAGGAGTCCGCTGGGGTGCACGCGCTGGAGGCGGCCACTATGGCTGAAGATTCTCATCCAGACTCTTCAACATGGTTTTCATTTCGGATTCCGAGTAGTCCCGAGCGCCACTCGCTACATACCTAACTGCGCCGCAACTCTCCGCGAGTCCTCGCTTGCGACGTGCGTATAGATCGATTGTGTGATTCGCGGATCGCTGTGGCCCAAACGTTCTTGCCGCACTTTAAGCGGCGTGCCTAGTCTGCCCATCATCGTCGGGGCTAGTATTTCAAGTTACCGGTTTTGTCTATCCGGACTTGCGCGCTAATAGGAGGAGTATGACGACTGCCTTCAGGTCTTTACCCGAGCTTTTGTAGGCTTTTGGGCGACTGTTTTTTGTGGCTTATGTAGGAACCTCTAGTTAGAATCCGGGAACTTAGAATTACCGCCAATGGAGGAGGCCGCAATCGACATGCGAATAGCGTGCTGTTGCGCTGTGGCGCTGTTCGCCGTAGCAGTGGCGGCGGTTACGGACGGGTGTTCAAGCTCGCCACCAATTTCGGTGAGGTTATCTCCTTCCTCTCCGCAGACAATTGATCAGGGCCAGACGGTCGGGATCACGGCAACATTGACTAATGACATGTCTTCCAAAGGCGTCGCGTGGAGCCTGACCGGCCCGGGCTCTCTCAGCAATTCGACGGGGCTGTCTGTTACCTATAATTCCCCGACGACCAAACTCACCAGCGGACAGCAGGCGACGGTCATGGCCACGTCCGGAGCAGACCAGACGAAGAGAGCTTCGGTGCAAATCAACGTGAACCCTTACCCTGAGATTCCATCTCAGACGGTTGCGAACGGATCGGTGGGCACGCCGTACACCCAAACAATTGCGCTCACCGGGGGCACGCCTCCGTTTCAATGGAGTGTCTACAATGGGCCGATTGGCACCGGATACAAAGTGGGTGGAGCGGTACCGGACGGGCTGACGCTTAATCCTAATAGCGGAAACATCAGCGGGACGCCGACGGGAGGCGGCACTTGGTATTTCGAAGCGACAGTGACCGACGCCACGGGTGCGACCGTGATCAACGGCTTATTAAGTATCCAAATCAATTCGGTTGCCCCACCAGGGAACCCGGTCCCATTCTTGAACCAGCCGCTCGTGCCCACAGCGGTTTCACCGGGGAGCTCGGGGTTCACGCTCAGCGTAGGCGGGACAGGTTTCGTTCCTGGCGCGACGATTAACTTCAATCGCACTCCACTTGCAACGACATTCATCGATAACGGGCATCTTGCCGCGATGGTCCCGGCAGCCGATGTTGCCAGCGCAGGAACGGCCGCCGTAACCGTGGTGAATTCAGGGCCGGGAGGCGGCTCCTCCAACGTTGCCTACTTCCAGGTGGCAGCGGCAGAGACGACAGTCAATTTCGCACCGGCGATGAACCTACCATTGCAGAATTATCAATCGCCAGCGGGAATCACCGTTGGCGATTTCAATGAGGACGGCAAGCCGGATCTGGCCATCGCGGGGAATATTTGGGTGCACCTGTTGCTCGGCAACGGCGACGGCACCTTCGCACCGGCGCCAGGGTTTCCAATCCGAGTAGCAAGTCCGCCGTACAACGGTGCAGCCACACCTAACACCACGGCCATTGTCGCCGGCGATTTCAATCACAGCGGCCACCTTGGACTGGCCGTGGTGGACACGTCAAACGCGGCGACATACATGCTGTTGGGTAATGGGGATGGCACATTCGCTCCCTCGTCTGCAGCCTTTGCCAGATCGCCGTTATTTGATGTGACGTTGGCGACCGCGGATCTCAATGGCGATGGAAATCTCGACCTTACGTTCCAGAACGGCGTTGTGCTGGGCTACGGAGATGGCGCGTTCTCTGCGGCCGGCAGCCTGTACGCCTCGTTCCCGGAAAGTGTAGCGCTGGGTGATTTCAACCGAGATGGAAAGCTCGACGCGGTCGTGGCCAATGGCAGCACAAAATCATCGCCGGGTTCGGAGCTGACTGTGTCGCTCGGAAACGGCGATGGAACGTTCACGCCCGGATCCACGATCTCGCTCGGGAGCGATTTGTTGGCCGTGATTACGGCGGACTTGAACGGCGATGGCAAACTGGATCTCGCAGTGGCGGACGCCGGCAGCAACACCGTGATGGTCCTGCTGGGAAATGGCGATGGCACGTTTGGGGCGCCAACGACGATGCCGGTTGGAAACGAGCCGGAGGCGCTCGTAGCTGGGGATTTCAATAACGATGGAAAGCTTGACCTCGCTGTAGCCAACTTCAACTGTACTAGCCTTATTCCACTGAACTGCGGTCAGGGGACGGTGACGATTTTGCTCGGAAACGGCGATGGAACTTTTACGCAGGCATCCGGCTCGCCCTATACCGCGGGGAAGGGGCCGGTCTCGATCGCCGCGGCGGATTTCAACGGCGATGGCAAGCTCGACATCGCAGTGGCCAACCTGACGGATGGAACGGTATCGATTTTTTTGCAGCAGTAGTTCCAGGGTGCGAGGCAAGAAACCAGGAAAAGAGCGCCTCCACTACAGTAACCACGTTGACGAATGTTTTCGGTGCGAGCCTTGCTGCTGTCAGGATCTCAACGAATTGGCGCAGGGCACCATTCCCCACTTCCGACACTAGCTTGTTGCCAAGGTTCCGGAGAATCCATCGATCCAGGCAATGCTGCCATCCATAGATCGTGGCCGGTTTCAGCGGCCTCCGTCTACGCGTAGAGAGAGACTCCACCCACCATTCGGCCTGCTGCACCGTTCTGTTTAATACACATGTCCTCTCAATCTTGATTGGCGGTGTTGGTCTCAGACACAACTTCGCGACGCGGCGGGTTCGCGTCCGCTTGAACCGCAACTCTTCCACAATCCATATGGGAAGCGTTACCAGTACTCGGCTCGGAGACGGCTGAAAGGGACATTACAGCAACTTCCCGCATCCGGGCATCTGGCTCGTTTCGCCCGATTCACATTGACGAGTAGCGCTAATCGGGACTTGATTTTAGGAACTTGGATTTGGCGAGCCTTAATGAAATGGGCAGTCGAAGTAGGCTTAGGAGAGGCCGGATGTTCCGCTACTCTTGACCTCCGAAGTCGGCGGCGAAGGCTGCGATCACCGGCTGCCGGGGGTGGCGGGGGCTGGCCCATTCGACCAAGAGCGGGCATTAGCGGGCAGCCCGCTCTTGTCTGTTGCACGCTGGCTGCCTCGGCTTTAGCTTCAGAGCCGCACGAAAAAAAGTGCACAGGAGGTTCCAATGAAAGCTGGAAAGCATTACGTGGTTGTTCTGGTTGGTCTGGTGATCGTTGGTCTTGCTACGGTCCTTCCGGCAGGAAAGGCATCAGCACCTGGTGGCGAGAGCCAGTTCATCGCTGAAAGCTCCCTGCTTGCCGGCTTGGCACCGGGCGCGGTTTTCCCATTTATTGACACAACCCCACACGGCATTGCCCAGGCACACATCGCCATTACTGATTCGACGACGAACTGCTCGGCAGGCGCGGCGGCACCTTCCAATGTAAAAGTCTTGGTTGGGCAGGCTGGGGTATCCTTGGTTTCGGTGATGGGCGCTGCTACTAATACCGGCATTTCGACCACGCCTGGACAATGTGTCTTTCATGTGACGATAAACGCTGGCCAGGGCGGAGTGCCGAACACGGTAACTGACATCGTTGTGCTGAACGGCGGCGCTTCAGCTCTTACGGGCATCAACACCGTCACGGCCTCGGCGAGCGTGCGCGTTGGAGAGGAAATTGCGAGCTGGCATCAACACGGTCGCGATGTCGGCGCCGGCAATTCGAACTAATCGAGCAAGAACAGGACGCGTGCGCGGGCTACGGGCCGCAGGATGAGCCTTGACAGGCGGCTGACGGGGATTGAAATCACGGGATCAACAGCACCGTCTCTTATTGGTCGTATTGCAAGCTATAGGTAGAAGTGCCGGACGCCCCGCGCATTCCGGGTGTATCGACGGCAAACCTTACCTTACCGGATTATGGAAGGGTTCCCCGTTACTCAAGAGTGTGGGCGAGCTGCGTATTGATCGGCGCGAGAATTGTCTGGCGACTCTTGTGTTTTGAAAGTTTGAATGAAGATTTTGAAAGTTTGAATGAAGATGAAGAGCCAAACAAGCTCCAGAAGCATGGGCCACACGATGACTATCGTTACAATCCAGCCGGATCTTGAACCGGCAGTCCCAGGCATCGGGCCATAAACGATGAGGCAGAGTGCCGCATTGGCGAGATAGGCAGCGCTAAGGCCGACAAGGCAGGCACGAGTCGGAAGGATGTTGTGGCGTCTAAGAAACAAAAGTGCTCCGCTTGCAATTACGATTCCGAAGGTGGGGCAGAGTATCGAGAGGCGTCGCCATTCGTTCATGCGGGCGAGGTTTCCAAGGCGCAACAAGAATGGCACATCAACCAAGATCGTCCCGCAAATGGAAAGGGCGACGACGGTCCAGATCAGACGTCGCCCAGGCGGAGTCGACAGTTTCCCTGAGAACAATGAGCGTAGGCGAAGCCAAATCATCGGAAAAGCCAGAAAGAACGGCGCACCGATGAGAAAGTGCCACCAGTTACCCTGATTTTCTGGAACCCGGAATGTGACGGCATCCCACGGGGATGTGTAGAGGGCCAACGGAAGAAACGCGACGACACCGGCTGTAACTGAGATCAGCAGCCAGACAGCGTTATACCAGATCGGGGCCCGTTCTTCCTTCAACGAAACCGTGGTGTAGTCATTCTGCCGATGCTGCAAGGTCGCCTCGCGAGGGCTATCAATTACAATACGTAAATCGACAGGAAAAAGTCTCAGGCGTTGCGCTATATGAATGCGCAAGGACGTTTATGCTCAGCCAATCGGTGATGATTTTGAGAGCGGTGGGCGACATGGTCTCTTCGATATCGTTGTATTCGTTTGGAGCCCGGTCTTGGCGTCCTGCAGGAGATGGTTCATGCCCGGCAACTCAACCTGGCCGACCCAATCGCCAGGGAGAAATTGGGCCAAAGCCGAACCTGTGATTCCGCGCGCCGACAAAAGAACAAGAAAAACAATTTTGCGCACAAGCGACCTTTCTTTGTGTGATGAAAAGCGAATATCTCGAACCGCGACCGATTCAGCACGGTATCAGGCCGATGTAGCATAAGCGTTAACCTAAAGACACCTGGCGGTGCCGACGGTTCCGCTTCCATTGACGTAGCTACGAATTGTAACTACAATAGGGAATGCGCTATGAGTGGGATGAAAGGAAACGCAAGGTCAACCTCTGCAAGCACGGCTTCGATTTCCTGGACGCCCCACGCGTCTTTCGTGGTGCCACACTGACGGTGGCAGACGACCGCCAGGACTACGGAGAAGAGCGGTTCATCACCTTCGGTCTGCTCAGGGACACTGTTGTGGCCATTGCTCACACCGAGCATCCAGAGACAATTCGGATCATTTCAATGCGAAAGGCAACAAGGCATGAGAAAAAGAGCTACTTCGCGCAGATCGACTACAGATTGGAAGCGGATTCGGAAGATGAAGGATAGCGACATCGACCTTTCGGACCTACCTGAGGTCACTCCGGAGATGTTTGCCCGTGCCGTGGTTCGGCGTGGCCTTAAGGCGATCAAGTCAAGCAAAGTACAGCTGACAGTCCGGCTGGACCGAGACGTGCTTGACTGGTATCGCTCCCGGGGCCGTGGCTATCAGACGCAGATTAACGCCTTGCTGCGGGCATTCATGGAAGCCAGCAGGACTCCCACTGGTCGATGACTTTATGGAGTCGGAGTCGACGCTCCGGTGCGCCGCCGAGCCGGTGCTTATGGATGCCGCGAAGTGCTATGCCGCTTTCGTTTACGGAGGGTGTCTGCCAGCAGCCTGGAAATGCTATGCCACCGACGCGGGACTGTAGCCAAACTCTGGGGTAGCAAAAGCGCCGACCGCAGTTGGCGATACATGAATTCAACTTCTCGCCAGCGGCTCCGGCGTCCGATTTGCGATGGGGCGAGTGAACTCTTCTATCTCTGGACTGTTTCTGGCAGCCACGATTGAGCTTACGGCTGATGAGCGCAAGAAACTAGAAGCTCTCCATCGAGAGATGGTCGAGAGCGAACAATCACAGACACGGGCTGAACATGACTGGCGAGATTGCAAATATCAGCTCGTGGTCGACCACCTGGGGAACTCAGCCACGGGAGGCTATAGCGACGTGACACTCTCCACTGGTAAGGTAGTGCGAATTCCAGCGCCGTGGAATGGGGACCTTCTCTTCACAAATGACTTCAAGTCGGCATTTCCTCTAAACTTTTGACGAATCTTCTTTTTGTGAAACTCATGGAAAACTATAACTGCTCGGTAAGTTATAAAATCGGATAAGTCCCGTACCAGGACTTGATTTGGACGTTTAGCGCATAGACGAACAAACAACCTCTAACATTCTGGGCGACCTAAGCTCTGAAAGACAAAATGAGCTGCGAGAAACCACAAGCAGGTGGGAATGACTATTACGACTACAATTAGCAGCAGATCCGCGCCGACATTTAAGGCTCCGTGCTTAAGGCGCCGCAGCGCAACCCATTGTCTTGGGTAATCCATGAAATTAAGCAAATCAGGGACCTTTCCATAAGCAGCTAACATGTCTGATCCTGGGCTGCCTAAGCCGGCCAGAGCCAACACAAGAACGACCACTATCCGACAATGGGAAACGAGTGTCCGAGTTCGCACACCGGAGGCCAACTCCTGATTTGTCGCGTACTCGTCCATTTGACACGCCAGCTTTCGCGACAGGTTCCACTTGTCCGCGATCGCTGTTTCTCGGGACTTGAGGCATTTATCGCGCCCATCTACAGAAGAATGGCCTGTAATTTGGAGCTTGCAGCTCTGATCCGTGTTATCTGAAACTAAAGACATGGTGCGTGTGTCGAACAGCCTGCTGGTCGCTTTGTCTCTCACATTGCTGGGCCCGCTCTCCGTGTCCGCCCAAGGCATTGAAGCTCGATTTTCAACCGAGAAGACAAACTACCTGGTCGGGGAACCTCTATTCGTAATTCTTACCGTCAGCAACAAAACCAGCGAAACGAGTTGGCTTGAGTTCCAGTCACCCGACTTAGCCAAACTCCTCTGTGACGACTTCGCCGTTGAAGTGACGGCAGCAGAGCCAGCAGAGGAGCCATGGGGCTGTGGATTCGCTGGGAGTTGCGGACGTGGTTTGAGAGAGGTTCTGCCGGGAAAGAGCATCACTCTACGACAGTTGGTGAGCCAGCAGTTCCGTTTTCGGGCAGGCGCATATTCTCTTCACGCGCAGACCAGCATTGTCGTTCGTAGGCAGAATCTCTTTGATTCCCCCGAAGTTGACCAGGTCAATGTGTACGACACTTTGCTGGTAAGAGTGCAACACGGCAACAAGAACCAGCTTGAATCCGCTTTTAAACCCATCGTCACCGACCTGGGCAATTCGGACCCAGTCAGGCGTGCGCAGGCGGCAGCTGCCATTACGGAGATGGCCCCACCGTTTCTAGAAAGTGTTCTCATTGAAATGACGAATACAAAGTTTTCGGGTTCTGCGATCGTTGCGCTCAGGAGAGCCGACACTCCGAAGACTCGAGCTGCACTGGCACAAATCGCGAATAACAGTGATGACCCAATGCTTCGCATGGCGGCTATAGATAATCTGGGCCGCACAAGAGACCTCGCTTACCTTTCAACATTGTTCCAACTGATGGAATCGGATGACAAGTCAATAGAGAATGCTGCTGCCGAGGCAGCAGGCACCCTAGGAGGTTCGGAAGCCATACCTCGACTTTCAACCTTTGTCTCCAGCGGAGAAGCAGAAAAGCGAATCTCCGGCGCGAATGGAATGGGGAGAAGCCGTGCGCGGGAAGCCGTACCGATTCTCATTGGACTGCTGCTAGATTCAGACTCCAACGTGCGGCAGGCGGCAGTGAGCGGCCTTTGGCTCCTTACTCATCATGCCGCGCTCAATGGCCATGAGTGGGCGGATATCTCGACGGTTGAATCCGCAATCGCCGTGCATCAGAGGTGGATGAACTGGTGGAGTTCGCACGGGGCATCGTGCGAACTCCACGGCATGGCAGACTGTTCTTCACCTGAACCTCTCGAAGTCCCGTATAGCCGTACTCGGAAACTTGAAATTCCGCATGGACGGGTACGCTGTTTACCAGGACCTAATGGGAATTGGACCCTCTTTTCGCGAGTTTTGTCAGCAGGAGAATGACAGCATCCCAAACGAGGACCGCTACGACAATCGACAACAAGGTCGAAGAAATCTGTTCCCGATTCTTCGCTATGAGATAGTCCCGACTCTCAACGATTTTTGCATACGTTTGCCGGTTGCAGCTTTGATAAGAAACAGAAACAAAGCCGAGCAGAGCTGGGAAAAGCAATCCAACGGGCAAGAGCCTCTTCAATATCGAGCGAACGTGCTTCCGAGGCGCTGCGTCCGCAACATCGGCAAACGGACGCCGCAGGGACAAATAGACTAGAGTGCCCAGCACCATCGAAAAGACGGCACAGACGACATAGGAAACGACTAGGTACGAGTCATTTGTCATCTTTGATCTTCAACGTGGCGACAAGGATGGTGACAAGAACCGCGTACACTACGGTAAACCAAAGTGTCTTCTCCAGAGTCCCGGAAAGCCCCTCCGCTCCTTTCCATACGTACTCCATGAAGCGAGAGTCAGGCTTCAAGTCAAACGAGGTTCCTATGGCTGCTGAGAGAGCGGACAGGAAAGGAAAGACCGAAGGTAGAACGTGACTCCAGCGTCGGTCCTGATGGTCTGTCGCAGCAATTGGCGAAGACTTGTGCGCAACGGAAGAAATAGAATGACTGGGACAGCCAACGAAAGCAGAATCAAGACCAGGAACGCACGCAACTCTAAGCCCATATGGGTCTCCTTCCAGGTCTGGAATGGAACAGTGGAGTAAAGTTCTTGTCGAATTCTACACTAAGGGTTGTCAATTGTGTCCGGCAGTGGTGGGGTAGTGGGGTTCTCGTCCATCTTGACCGGCAGCGTTTCGCGGAGGACTCCACATGGACGCAAACGCTGTAATACGTCCAAGTGAGAGGCAGTACCAAGAATACCGAAATGCTCATCTGTCTATCGAGCGGG
>WNGG01007704.1_pt1 | contig 18059 bp, 8 predicted proteins | sample 5400661 | NCBI WGS metagenome assembly WNGG01 (sample SAMN13153372, study PRJNA577476) | soil metagenome | isolation source: 100 cm soil or saprolite under Garry oak tree replicate 1 | place: USA:California | collected 2016-06-15
TCTCCTTCTACTCCTTAGATCGTCATGAGTATGACCTAGCGCTCGAGAAGATGTGTAACCGGAAGAATGTCACTTACGTATCGCTTAGGGATCTCAAGTTTCACGATCATCTTTCAGAGGACGGAGTCCACCCGTTATATTAGGGCGGCAATGCATGCAGCAAGAGAATCAGCAAGACCCCGCCGATAATTCCTGTAGCTACTCCCAGGCTTGTAGCGAGCCTGCTCATCGACTTCTTCCAACCCAAATAGTCTTGATGATTGCTCTGATAGTGCGCTATCGATCAATATCGAAAAGAATGCTGTCCACTGTTCTGACCCACGTCTGGAACGATGGAGTGGTCACAGATCACACAGTTCGAGCGCACCAGTGCGACGCCCTCTCAGAGGGGTCAGTAGCAGGCATCGCTCCCATAAACGTAGCTCAGAGAACATCACGGCCCCGCCGAGTCTCGGTTCTGCCGGCTTATGTCATCATACGCCATCAGATGGTATGGGCTTGATCATCACAAATGACCTTGTTCTGAACAAGAAGCACCCTGTCGTTTAGAGCAAGGTTCAACCTCCCGAAAGAAGTCTGAACCGAGATAGATGATCGGTTAGAGTTTGACGGAGAATAAGGTTTGATGCCGAGGGCAGAACTAGGACTCCGGGTTCGTATCTCTGGTTTGGACGTAGCCCTAAACGTGGTCAGTTTCGCTTACCCGGGGCTTTAGCCTCTCCTAATCCATAAGGCGTGAGCGATGCCCGGAAGACTGGTTGGACTCCCATAGTGTGGTCGCTCGAACCTCCCGTCTCTGCTACCATCAAATCTGAGCTCTTCTTTCTGACTAGATCGAATGAGGGGGGATCTCAGCACCAGTTTACCAGTACAGACAAGCAGACTTATTCCTGGGCCGTAGTCGAGCCAAGAAGGATCCTTCCTGGCCTGGAAGTCGGAACTCAGGCCTTGCTACCGAAGGGTTCGACCGGGAGTTATCACAGGTCGCAGCCAAACCCAGAGAAGGTTCGGTCATCTTCCGAATGGTTTTTCCGAGCTGTGCGAAATGAGAGCTGGTAAGATTTTTCGGTCGGGCCTTGTTTCTCCTTCGCAGGAGCGTGGCGAGCATTATTCCGGCAACAAAGATTACAAGCATTGCCAGGGGGAGGTACCAGTACTGCTGCCACCATGGGACTTGTGGAGGTGGTGGTGGCGGTGGTGGTTGAGAAACAGTCACGGACTGCTGGGACCTGGCTATTGTCCCATGCCCGTCTGTTACGGTTAAGGTGACTACATAGGTGCCAGGTGTCGTGTAGACGTGGTCGACGGTTTCACCTGTGGCTGAATTGCCGTCGCCGAAATTCCAATTGTAGCTGTAGGGGGGAGTACCAATGGATACGGTCGCGTGGAACCGTATCGGCGTGTTCACGGTTCTGAAAGTGGGGAACGCAAAGTTGGCCTGTAAACGCGGATCCACAGTGATATCCACCTTGGCGCTGCTTGAGACTGTGCCATCGCTGACTCCGAATGTGAAACTGTCCGCTCCAGCGAAATCCGAGTGTGGGGTGTAGACAATGTCGGCGGCGAATAGTGTGGGACTTATTTGCCCTCTGATCTCGCCGGTTGGATGCTCGATAGTTTCAATGTTGATGAAGAACAAACCTGAAACGAGGAGCGTTTCCTGGTTAGTCGTTAGGGGCCCGACCATCCCGGTTATTCTAGAGCCAGTGACAGAGAGGGTGAAGATTCGCGGTCCATTCACACCGGCGGGACCTAGTCCTATGTAAGCACTGGACGGTGCGGAGGTCAAACCATCGAAGGATACGTCATATGCGAGAAGGCGGGACGTGCCATTGTATGCGAAAGTCCCATAGCCGGTTGCTGCGATCGTAGAGTCGTATAGAGTCTCCTGAGTCCCATCTAGAGTTGCATCGAACATAGTAAGCGGTGTTAGGACTGATATTGTTCCGTTCTGCGGCCCCCTCACAACAGAGTATGATAAGGTCCTGCCTTGGTCAATATCTGTGCTTTTGAGCCTAATTGTCACCTGACCGCCTTGTTCAACTCCCACATTGCTGTTACTTACATTGGGAGCACTGTTGAACGGGACCACTGTAACAGTGAACGACGATGTCGCGCTGTTTCCAGCAGCGTCTGTCGCACTGCAAGTGACCACCGTTTCTCCCATCGGAAAGACTGAACCGGAGAAGGGAGCGCAGGCAGGGATGATCGGCCCATCGCGGTTGTCGAATGCAGTAGCCCAGTAGGCGACAGCTATTCCTGCCGGATCTGGCGTGCTGACAGAGAAATTCGATGGGACAGTTATGGAAGGCGCGATGAGGTCAATTCCAAAGGCCACCGTGAAGGTATCATTGCTGTCTGCCATCGCCACTCCGGCAACCGTTACATTACCAAAAGTCTGACCAGTGATCAAATTGACCGTGCTGGCTGAGATACGATACTCTTGGGGAGATGTCAGATAGGGCAGCCCATAGATCCTGAGGGTATAATTTGTCATGGAGTATGGGAGGGATATTGTCTGAGGCTCGCTGTTTACTCCCGTGTATTTCGCGCCTGGGATCTGGTTGATCTCGCTCCCCGTGGCCGGGTCGAAGCCTGTCTCAAGACCGTTTGAGTCTATGACTAGAATGCCTATCGGAGAATGGGCTCCGATACGATTCGACATATCGTCGCTGAGTGGAGGTGGAGAGGAATTGCAAGGGCCCGGAATGCAGACTCCACCTCCGCTGCCACTGCTACTTCCACCCGAAATCGGGGGCAGAGGGGGCCCGGGGGTGATGGTGTTAGAGCCCTGGGAAGGCGGAGGTTGTGGAGGAGAGAGAACCAAGACAGACATGATGATTGAATGCGTCGTGGCGCTGACGTTGCTCGTCCCCCTCACCGACAATAGGAACGATCCTACAGATGCGGACGAGGAAGCTTTGATGGTCAGGTTCAACTCCACAGAGCCGCCGGTAACTTGAGTCGCTTCGGCAGGTGAGAGAAGAACGGTTAGGCCACTTGGCGATTGTCCAGTCCAGCTCTGTGTGAAATCAATCGACTCTGCAAAGTTTGTTCCAGTTTGCACAATCACAGTAGACGTGATTGTCTCTGATTGGTGCAAGAAGAGTACCGGTGTGAAAGTGTTCAGAGAGAAATCATTTGGAGCTGGCGGCTCGACTGCTGTGAAGAACACGTCCGTGAGTGTTGACAGGATCCCGGGCCAAGCAATATAGAGACGATCGGACGATGCGGCTGTTCGCAGGATGCCTGAGTAATAGTAGTAGTTTGTTTCCGAAATCCTTCCGAGGTCGATTTCCGGCCCGAAGCTGGCCCCGTAGTCACCACTTTTTCGCATCACCAATTCAAGATCAGACACCCTACCTCTCGAAGAGATCACGTAAACATCAGCTCCCGAGGCGATTATTCGGCTGTCACCAATGTTGTCGCCAAGGTTGATGGCGGAGCCAAAATTTGCACCCCCATCTGTGCTTCTCCTGAAGAGGACCCCACATGGACATGTAGAGTCTACGGTGTAGACATAATCGCTTGAGAAGGCGAGATCACCTACCCCGAACTGAAGAAAGTTTGGCGCTCCGAAAGTGGCTCCGGCGTCCTTGCTTGCACGTATCATGATATCAGCACCTGTGTACAAAACCACGTATATGCTACCGTTCGACACTACCATCGCGCTTTGCTGCCAATCATATGAGACTCCCAAAATGGTCCCGGCGCTAGGCAGTCCTGTGTTGGAAATAGTCTGAAAGATAGCCGAGACGTTGCCCGAAAGGGGATCGAAATTCCCTGGCCAGATTACATACCCGTGGGTGCCGTCCGCCGCCACGCAGCAGCCATTAGAGTACATATTGTGTGCGCGTATAGCTTTCGCGAGCAAAACCTCGTCGCTGAAGCTCGCTCCACCATCACTGCTCACCCTCAATAATCTACCGTTGTAGAGCTGGGTTGCGTTACCGGCAGGATAGACATTTTCTGACCATGTGATGTAGACATTGCTGCCGTACGCCGCTAGGTCTGGCGAACCGTTGACGAATGCTTCGACGCCCTGGTTGAACCTGCTCAGCTGCTGGCTGATGTCGACCGTAGGACTGAGCTTGGTTCCGAAACCGTGAACCGCTCTGAGGAATACTGCGTCATCGTAGACCGGCTCGCCATACTCATAGGATACAATGGTCGAATCGTCAACCCATGTGACATAAACGCCATCGTCAGACAAGACCATCTTTACGTTCTTGAATTTGATTTGGTAGTAGCATGAACAGCCAGGGGTACCGTTGAGTGCCAGGTGGCTGAGGGTTACGACAGGACCGAAGGTGGCACCTTTGTCGCGGCTCACTCTGAGAAGCAGGTCGCCTTGCGCATGCAGGGTATTCAGGTCTCTGTAGCTACTCCAAGCGACGTACACATCACTTCCCGAGGCAGCGATTTGGGGGTCGTAAGAGTCAGATTTCGTGTTGCAGCTCATGTCAATAACGCTACCTGCGCCACAGGACAGGGGGGCGAAGGGTAATTGAGAGGTCGTGCCAGGTCCATGAGAAGACGAGTTACCTGGTAAGGGTGGTGGGGGTGGGGGAGGAGCTGACGGTACGGTCGTGTCCTGAAACGGCGGAAACGTTGTGGAAAAATTGTCACAGACAACGACCCCGGCGGTGGAGCTAGCAGCAAATTGTCCACCGCACACTAGGGAGAACTCGGAGGTCGAGCCGGTGCTATCTGTGGCTGTCGCTGTCACGAACGAATAAGGAAGTTGACCGGAAGACGAGAGAGTAAACTCACCGTTGGAGTCTGGTTTTGCAGATCCCAGGTAGATCTGGCCCTCACCGAAGCCAGATGGATCGTAGTTGCCATTTGCATAGAGGTCAACGATAGTGGTTGTTGGGTTGGAGGTTGGAAGCTTTCCCTTGATTATAGTATTTGCTCCGTCATATTGAAGGCTTGTAATTCCAGGGAAGTTCATGAGATGATTCGGCCCGGTGTCTGAATCCGGGATGTGGTTGGGGGTAACGCCGTCCAGTCCGAGGTCAATGCCGAGATAGCCGTTGTTGTGAATGCTGTTACCTCTGATTGCGTCCTGTGACGCAGAGTTGCCGAAAACGGACACTCCGTTTTGCTTGTTACCCGCGATGAGGTTGCACGTGTCGACACACCGACCGAGCGTCCCTGTGGGGATTTGGCCAATGCTGTTGCCGGGGGCGAACCCGATGGATACGCCGTCAAGACCGTTTGGCAGGAAGCCGTTCTCAGTAGCATTGGTCCCGATTCGGTTTCCGAGGACTTGATTGCCAGTCGCACTGGGTCCTAGTATTAGGATGCCGCTTTGCTCGTTACCGGATATCACGTTACGTGCCCCGGTGGTTGTTCCGCCGATAATGTTGGCCGGCGCGTCCTGTAGCGTTACTCCTGAGTAGCTGTTCGCGAGCGCGTTCTTTCCGAATGCGTTCAGCCCGACATAATTACCCTCTATGATGTTCTTAGAAGCTGAGGAGCCTCTGATTACGATTCCGCCGCCATAATTGCTGGAGATAATGTTCCTACCAGCGAAACTTGGCCCTCCTATCGTATTGTTGGAGGCGTCTCTAACTTCGACTCCACTCGCTCCATTCCCGAGAGCTCCTATTCCTAACGTATTGATGCCGACAAAGTCGCCGATAACAATGTTGTTTGTCGTGCCCTGACCAATGATGACCACCCCGTCCGCACTATTACCGGAGACCACGTTCATTGGTCCTACAGCATTGTACTGCGCACCGTATCCAATCATCACTCCGTCCTGATCGTTTCCAAGAGGTTGGCTGCCGGTTGAATCTGTGCCTATCAAGTTCGCTCTGACAGTATTTCCAGAGGCGGATCCTCCAATGATGGTTATTCCGCTCAACACGTTCCCGGAGATCAAATTCGCAGGCCCTATGGTATTGCCCGGCGCATCTTGGACCTGTATTCCCCCGCCAAGCCCGTTCATTCCGTTTGCAATGCTTGAGCTCCCGCTAGAGTCCGTGCCTACGTAGTTTCCCTGAATGATGTTTTCTGTGGCGTCATGACCCAGGACTAGGACCCCGAAGAGCGCATTACCCGAGATGACGTTGTCCGCAACCGTGTTGCTCCGCGAAGTGATTCTGACGCCGTCGGAGTCCGCGTTTGATACACCGCGTGACCCGTTTGGGACGGCAGCCTTGCCCTGGCGATCTAGACCGATATAGTTTCCTTCTACAATGTTCTTGGGAGCATCATTCTTCAGGTTTACGCCGTCGAGTCCATTGCCTGAGATGACGTTACCTGGTCCGACGATGTTCTCTGTCGCATTACTAATCGCCAGGCCCGCCTGATAGTTTCCCAGAGAACTTTCGCCCGTGGCGTCAGTCCCGATGAGGTTGTCCTCGATTCTATTGGCTGTCGCTTCACTCGTTTCGCTGCTGAGGATCGCGATACCACTTCCAGTGTTTCCCGAGATGACGTTACCCGGTCCTATTCGATTGTTTGAGGCTCCCTGGATCGCTAAGCCGGCGGTTGTCGACTCGCCATTTGATACGCGGAGTTGCCCAGACGAGTCAGTCCCGATGAAGTTTCCATTAACAAGATTCCCTGATGCACTACCCGAACCGTTGGAATTGGCAATCAAGACTCCCGCCTGTCCGTTTCCAGAGAACACGTTGCCCGGGCCTATTCTGTTGTCTGGAGAGTCGATGATTCCAAGGCCAACGTTTTCGTTGCCGAGAGATACTTGGCTACTCAGGTCTGTGCCGACAAGATTGCCCTCAACTGTGTTCCCCGTTGAATCACCATCAAGGATTGCAACCCCTGTGTCATGATTTCCTGAAACAAGGTTGCCCTCTCTTGTCTCGTTTCCCCCTATCAAGTTGTACGATCCGTGCCTAATCTCAATTCCATTCAGCCCGTTGCCTATGAGTTGTGTTCCGCTGTTGTCAAGACCAATGATATTGCCTTGAACCACGTTGCGGTTTGCGTAGTGAAAGCCGCGACCGACGTTGCTAGACTCGATTTGTACCCCGTCGCCGGCATTTCCTGAAATGATGTTTCCGGCTCCGGTAAACGGTCCTCCAACCGTATTGCTTGATGAGTACACTCCCACCCCTGGGGCCAGAGGAATCCCTGGGTTGTTAGATCGAAATCCGTTTCCTTCGATTACGCAGTTTTGGATTACGTTGTTCCCTTCAGCGAGAAGGATTCCGGTGCCCCCGAATCCTTTGATGGCTAATCCCCTTAACACGCTACCGCTGCTTCCGGCGATTTGGAAGCCGTCGTCTTGTGGTTGGGCCGTGTTGGCCCCATTTATCTCGATGATAGGTTGGCTTTGAAAACCGGGTTGAGTTGTCCCGTCTATTACGACAGGATTTTCGATCCGGTATGTGCCCACCGCCGCGATACTGTGGAATCCCGAAGAGGGTATATCGAATGAGATCCTGTTTCGACCTGGGTTCCCGTTTGACGCGTTAATGGCCTCTCTCAGGCTGCAGTCTTTCGAGTTGGCCACGTCGAGGGGGTCGCATGAGCCGTCGTCGTGGTCTACCTCAGTGTTCACCGTGAACACCGAAGTGGTCTGACCACCAGAACCAGGGCTTACAGTGACTTTCACACTGGATGGAATACTTCGTTCCAGTCCGTCGTTCACGGTCAGGTTGAACTCCAGAGCAGATTGCCCGGTAGTGTCTGGGGACACGAAGAATGGTGTTGCGACGTCGGCTCCGAACAGTTGAACGGACTGGCCGTCGATCTGTCTCCAGGAGTAGGTTAGTGGCTGGTTATTCGCGTCCGAGCTACCGGTTCCGTCAAGCACTACAACACTGCTTCCACTGACCGTCTGGTCGGAGCCTGCGCTTGCGGAGGGAAGACTGAAGCCGCAGCTTATTCGTTCACCCAGTGGGTCGGCAACCCAGCTGGCGAGCAGGTCGCTTGCATGCTGGTCGCCCGTGGTGGCTACTAAACTCCGAAGTCGGCACCACTCGTGGCGGGACTGTACGATTGCTAAGTTCATCGCTGCCCAGAACCCCGGCCGAGCGTCATCGTCCTTGTTCAATCCGCGTTCCGGAGGGTCAACCGGTATGGTCCCAACGACGTCTAACTGAATTTGTTCAGGGAAAGAGCCTGGAAGAAAAGGCGGATTTGGCTCTTCAGATGTGTATGCCGTATCCCAATGGCCCAACTGGACACTGAGAGGGCAGAGGTTGGACCAGTAAGCTGTCCCGCTGATAAGTCCAAGCCTATCAGTGGCAGTACCGTCGGGCGATTTGACCTTGACCTTGACCACGTGGCCGGTACGGGGCTGAATCTGGATATTGTGTAGACCGGCTTGCTGGTCGGTACCCTCGAGAATAATGAGCTTATTCGAGATCTGGCTGAACGGTGTCAACCAAGGGAACTCTGAGAGCCCATCATCCAAGATGTCGGTTTGCTCGTTTGGTACCCATGATTGAGATTCATTCGTGAAGCCGAGGGACTCAACCCAGTTCGAGTGTGCATAGAAGTCTTGAACTGTATGGAGCAAATTGCCAAACTCGTTCATCGCTCCTAAAGAATTCCCCCGCATTGCATTCCCCACGGCGCGACTGTAGTGGTTCCTGATCACGGCGGTCCCACCAGTAAAGTCGCACGAGTCAAAGTGATTCTTCGAAGACCACTGCGGTCCACCCGTCAAACTCAGTGTGGTGCAGGAAGGACCGGGAGATGCGAGACATGCCATGAGTTGACCCAACAGCGACGCGTAGCCGACATCATTACTCGGGATTTCGTCGACGGCAATGTCCGCTCTTTGAAGAGCAGTGATAACGTCATCTTTTAGGAACCACAGTGCCCTGAGAGTGATGTCTACATGAGTGCCCAAACCAGCGCCTTTCTCGAACGCTTTGCCTCCAGGTACACCGAAGACAAAACTGGACAATAGCAATAGGGTAAGAAGGAACCATCGGGCCCTCATGTTCTCACGCTGTGGAATCGCCGACTGAACGGAGCAGCTCAAGACTGCGGTCGCATGATTCCCGGCAAACCGAAGATGGACGAAGGCTCACGAACATGAAAAATTGCCAGATTTATCGCCAACCAGCTGATTATATAAAAATGTACGGATGTCACGGGAACCTGAAAAGCCGGTACGCATCCACTCAACATGAGTACAAATTCTATCTTTGCGTGGTTGGGGAATTCTGAGAACCCGGCAGTGTTTTTGGTCCCAAAATCCAAGCCAGCTTATTAGCAAGACCTACTACAAGAGATATGGTACCAAACAAACCTGACCGCTCCCACAGTGCACCCAAGCAACTCCAAATCGTAGCTCGGTATGGCACCGAAATCCGCCAAAATCGACCGACCGGTGCCTTCATCGTCAAGAACTGGAACGAATGACGAGAACGGCATATCTTGGTGTAGATAGAATCAACAAGGCCGAGTGTTTCGCCAAGCGCACCTTCGAAGGTCCATACAATACTTTCCATCCAGTTCCTACGGCGGCTAATGTTACAGACAAGGAGCACAAGAGAAGGCTAGAAGCAATCGAGAGAGGACTAATCTGGAAGGCCTTACGCGAAGGTATCAATCTATACAACGCTCAGGTGAATGTGACGGAACCTGACTGGGCAACAATTGGATAGGTTGACTCGTAGTCGAGCCAGGAAGGATCTTGCTTGGCCTGTAGAGATAGGTAGCCAAGTTTAGGGGGCCCGAGGGCGCGCGGTGCGAGTATATCCTTCTTCTTGGATTCTATGTGCCAGTTGTAGGACGCGTCAGCCAAACAAAGAGCTTGGACTTAACCTTCGGTCAGACCTGACGATGGATTTCTACCACTCCCGCGCAGTTTCAGCCAATGTTCGAGGGCTTTGCGTTTTGACTCGAGCGGCGAGGGAACCTTGCGAGGATTCAAACGCTCAAAGATATCGCTCAAGTCCTTGCCCAATCGAACTACGGCCTCAACCCAATCATTAACCGTGATTGGACCCGCACGGGTTTTCCCTGCTCCTTCCGTCCAGTCCAGCTCTGAGCCATGTCGATAGCCAACTTGCAACATTACGTCAAGTATATTGCCGCGACGCTGGAGTTCAATGCCATATTCACTGCCTAAGAGCCAAAATTCGTATTCGCCGTTTGGATTGCGGGAAAGGTCGTCTATCAATCGGAGGGTCTTTCCCAGAGCAACCTCAAGGAAGTGCATGATTACCACTCTGTCAGTGCCATCAAGCCCCAACTCTTTGAAAATATTCCTTCCGGCTATCTCTAGGCCCACCGTTGGCTCAAAGATATCATAAGCGTACTCGTGTGTAACTTCGTCTTCGATGATCTTGGAAAGGACGAATCGACAGCTCGATCCTTTCATTTTGGTCGGATGCGAATCCTCCAAGGGCATTTCAGCTTTTGACTGGGGTCAGTCGATTATCTTCGGGTCACGCTATGATCGCTGAGCGAGTTCTCCAGGTCCTGAGCAGGCTTGGCTAGGGCGTTATGATCGGCCGGGAGTTAAGCTTCAGCGACTTCCAAGGCTAGATAGGCACTGGCACCTGCAACAGTTAACGCGTTTTAGCGAGCATGTCCGATCCAGCAAGATTCGGTCCAGTGTAGAAAAAAGTCTAACCCTCGAACGCTAGAAAGATCGGAAAGACGTTAAACGTCGGACAACGACATTTCCATACACTCCTCAACGAAATCGACGAAAAAACAGTCGACCACCCGGGGTAGGGCCCCAAAATCTCGCGGGACAACGCAGGCGCCCTGAGGGTGCCAAGGAAATCGCCTGGAAAACGCCTGAGGAAGCAAGTCGATGATAAGATCAGCATGACGACAAAGAGATGCAAATGGCGTTATTGATGGGTCCCTGTTACGATCCGGCTAGCAATACAGCATCTAGAAAAACAAGGTATGCATGCGTGTCTCGCGACGTAGACCCGCCCTAGTCTTCTAGAATCCTTAAACCCGAAACGCCCTCCGCCATCAACCGATCGAGTGGCTGAAAGCTCCTGTCCGTGTATACTTTTCCGCCATCTTCACGTAGGCTCGGTACGACTCTCTTATCATCCGAACATCCTTGTCGGTTGCCCTCCTGATCACCTTGGCAGGTGCGCCTACTGCGACCGAGCGTGGAGGGATCGTTCTGCCTTCGAGAACCACTGTGCCAACGCCAATGATAGAGTGAGTGCCGATTTTTGCTCCATCGAAAATGATCGCTCCGGCTCCGATGAGGCATTCGTCGCCGATTCTGCAAGCATGAACAATGGCGCTGTGAGCGACTGTAACCCCATTACCAATAATTCCAGCATTTTCGGACGAGCAGTGAACGACAACATTATCCTGCAAGCTGCAGTTTGCCCCTACGCGAATCTTGCCGTAGTCACCGCGGAGAACGGCCCCTGGCCAGATGCTGGTGCGAGCACCAATCACAACGTCGCCTATGATGCTCGCATTGGGCGCAATCATGGCCCTCGGATGGACTCTCGGTTTCTTCGAGCCTAGTTGGTAGAGAGGCATTCCACTCACCGAGCAAACCGTTAGCTCCTCTTTCTTACCGTTTTGCTCTGGAGTTCTAGGAACTCTGGGTTTGCGTCGAGGCTGATTGCGCGTCGGAATCGGAGGTTGCTGCGTCTAGTTTGGGTTTCTTCGATGGCTCGATCACTTCGAAGGCAAACAAGGCTATGATCAATATTACTATCACCAGGATACCCTCCGGCCTTGGTTGTCCTGTTGTATCATCGTACATGAAACTCCTGATATCGAGAATCGCCGAGCCAAGGTAGGGGACGGGAACCATTCCTTGGTAGACCCCAACAACCTGCGAACTTGAGATCATTGACAGTGCAGTGCCGCATCGGGCGTCCCAAGAGTCGGGACCTCCATTCGCGTCACCCTTTGTCTGGAAAGAGTAACCATTGCTGTTCTTGACCTCATTGATTACCCGGTGAACAACGAGGTACCAATTGGGAGCACGCAGTTCGTCGGGGGGCACATGCTTCCTGAGGATACGACGAGAACTGGATACTCTGTGTTAAGAGCCAAACGGACTCCACCCCACACGGCCAGAGCACCGAGTATCACAATGCCTACTAGAAGAAGTCCCCTTGCGGTTTCATTTCTCTTGATAAACTTCCAGAATCTGCGAATATACGTGCTCAATGTCTCAAGTCTAGTCTAGGCGTGCTTTTGCTGGAAGGGTCCTATCTCGGCCTCGTACTGAATCCGCCTCAAAAACTCTTCTGCAGCCCGAGCACCAGCCGTCAAGAACTCTTCCCCTCTGGGAGTAATCCGGTAGACTTTTCGGCCTCGACCGCCTTCGGCCTCCCACACAGCTTGCAAGTATCCTTTTTCTTCCATCGAATGAAGAAGTGGGTAGAGTGTTCCAGCGCTCAAGTATACTTTGAATCGGTCACGGATTTCGAGGTTAACCTCGTAACCCCAGCGCGGCTTGCTCTTGAGGAGCCGGAGAATGATAAGGTCAAGATGGTTCTTCACCAATCTCTCTCTCCACGCCTTATCCAGATCCTTATTCAAGCAACACCAGAGCTCTTTGAAACCTACAACCCCGAACAATTGCCCCTTAACGCTTTCTAGGTTTTTATCGAACAACCAAGCACCTGCGTGTCCAGTTGTCTTCGACGGTCTTTGACCTTCTCCCGAAACCCCTAGCGGAAGCTGTCAAGGAAAGAGGATTCGAGAAACCAACTGAAGCCCAAGAAAGCGCCATTCCCCCGATCCTCGAAGGAAAAAACGTCCTTCTAATATCGCCAACGGCAAGCGGAAAGACCGAATCCGCAATCCTCCCAGTATTCACCCGATTCTTGATGAGTACGGATAGAGGCCCAGGCGTCAAGATTCTCTACATGACCCCGCTTCGCGCGCTGAACCGAGACCTTCTCGATCGACTGGACTGGTGGGGAAAGAAGATCGACCTCAGGGTGGCCGTAAGACATGGAGACACGGAAACCCGTGAGAGGGTCGCTCATGCGCGCAATCCGCCTGACATGCTGATCACGACCCCGGAGACCCTCCAGGCACTTTTACCTGGCCGTATCATGAGGAGACACCTCCGAGAAGTCAGGTTCCTAGTCATCGATGAGGTGCATGAGCTGGCGGAGGACAAGAGGGGCAGCCAGTTAGCTATCGCAATCGAACGCCTAAGGTGGATTACGCAGAGAGACTTCCAAGTCATCGGACTCTCAGCAACGATCGGATCCCCTGACAAGGTTGGAGCATTTCTCGTCGGGAGCAATCGTCCAGTAGAGATCGTACGGATTCCTGTTGCGAGAAAGATGCGGCTGGAGATGCTCTTTCCCGAACCAACCGGGCCGGATCATCAACTGGCTTCGAAAATATTCACTCACCCCGAGGTCGCAGCCAGGCTCCGGATAATGAAAGAGATGATCAAGAACCACAAGTCAGTCATCCTGTTCACGAACACAAGATCGATCGCCGAAGTGTTAGCGAGCAGGTTCAAGGTCTGGGACATTGACTTTCCAATCTCGATCCATCATGGGAGCCTGGCCAAGCCATCTAGGATAACCGCTGAGCGAGGCTTGAAGGGCGGTGAACTCAGAGGCCTTGTCGCCACATCAAGCCTAGAGCTGGGAATTGACGTTGGAAGGATAGACTACGTTATCCAGTACATGAGCCCTCACCAGGTGACGCGGCTCATCCAGCGGGTCGGACGGTCGGGCCATAGTGTTGGTAAGATGGCCGATGGAGTGATCATCGCCAGCGACTCGGACGACGCTCTCGAAGCGCTCGTGATATCCAGAGGGGCCCTCAGTGAGGACCTGGAGGAAGTGTCGGTTCCCGAGAAACCGCTCGATGCGCTCTGCCACCAACTTGCGGGATTGTTGATACAGAACCGAAAATGGTACTATCACGAACTTGTTGAACTCATATCAAAAGCGTATCCATACCGGAACCTGACTGAAGAAGACGTGGCATCTGTCGCGAACTATATGCACTCGCGTTTCCCACGCCTCGCCTGGGTCTCGCAACAAGACAAGATGGTGATGAGGCCGTCGAGAGTCAAAGACCTCTACACATACTACTTCAACAAACTATCAATGATACCTGACGAGAAACAATACCTAGTCATAGAGCAGGAGACTGACACGGCCGTCGGCGTGCTTGACGAAGCTTTCGTGGCCGAGTATGGCCAACCGGGTACGAAGTTCATTGTCCGGGGAACGCCGTGGATGATGCAGAGTATCAGAGGTGACAAGATATTCGTCAAGCCATGGGATAGCCCAGACCCTCAGCCAAGAATATCCGACGGACCCGAAGACGTTAGAACGAGCAATATCCGAGACATACGAGCAGTACGAACAGGGACTTCCGGTCCCAAACGATCAACTTCTTACTGTTGAGGAGTGGGATGACTTCATCATCGTCAACTCCCACCTAGGAACGCTGGTCAACAGGACACTAGCCCGGCTCATCGGACACCTGTTATCCGACGAGGCAGGAGTCAGCGTCGGGATCCAGCAAGATCCCTACAGAATTGTTTTCCAAGCTGTCGGCGGAGTAGATGCCAATGATGTTGTGAAAATGGTTCGCCGCCTTTCCGAGATTGAGGCGGACGAGGTGGCGATAACTGCCTCGAAGAGAACAGGATTATTCAAGCGAAGGCTCGTCCACGTCGCGAGGAGATTTGGAGCAATTTCGAAGTGGACGGATTTCAGTAGCATAACCCTTCGCCAGCTCGCGAAAAGCTTCGAAGGAACAGTCATCATGGACGAGGCTGTTCGTGAAACCTTGGAAAGGGACATGGACATTCCACACACGAAAGAAGTTCTGCAAGCTATCGCGAAGCACGAGATCCAGCTCAAGGTAGTCAAGACGGTCGCGGGAGAAGCAACGCCGATTGCAAGAATCGGCCTTGAGAGGATCAGTCGAAAGACTGACTTGATTCCGACCGAAAAACTCGGCCAGATCCTGGTCGGGTCGGCGAAGGCGAGAATCCTCAACGAGGTCAAGACCATCGTTTGTACAAACTGCTGGAAATACGTAGAGATGAAAAGAGTCAAGGACATTCCCGCTACTCTCGAATGTCCAGAATGCGGGTCGAAGACTCTTGCAGCGTTGGCAGTCTCCGACGAAGACATGAGAAAGATTCTTTCCAAGAATGGGACGCATCTGTCCGAGAAAGAAAAGAACGTCTTGTCGAGGGCAGAGGAGACAGCGAAACTTGTCAACAAGTACGGCAGACTCGCAGTCTACACCCTTGCCGGCAGAAGAGTGACCCCCGAAGCGGCTGCGGATATTCTCCGAAAGCACCGAAAGCCCACGAACGGCTTCTATGAAGCGATAATGGAGGCCGAAAGAGAAGCCTTGAAAGAACGTTTCTGGTAGGTCGTTCAAACAATCCTTATCTCAACGGGTCCCGTAATCTTGCCCTGAAACGGACCCGAGCGGCACGGCGATCGATGAGAATTTGAACGTACTCGACGAACGGTTAAATCACGCACCGAAAATCCGGGAAGACCAACCAGGGTTACGGAACGTTATGAATCGCGTCGATGCAGAAATCACCGTCCAAGTAGAGGGACTTAGACGCGAGTTCGACAGCAAAGAGGGCAAGGTCACAGCCCTCGATGGCGTGAATCTGCAAGTTCGAAAGGGCGAGATATTCGGCGTTCTCGGCCCAAACGGGGCGGGAAAAACAACTATGATCAGAATACTTTCCACACTTCTGTTGCCGAGTTCGGGTAAAGCTGGAGTGATGGGTTTTGATGTTGAAAAGGAGCCGGAGAAGATTCGGGCGGTGATCAACATGGCCAGTGGCGCGGAGAGGGCGGGCTACGATTTTATCAGCGCTCGTGGAAACCTCTGGTTCTTCTCCCAGCTCTACGGAATACCATCCGAAGAGGCACATAGGCGAATAAACGAGTTGTCAGACATGCTGGGGCTTCAGAGCTATCTGGACAGGAAATTCTACGCGCTCTCCACGGGGTACAAGCAAAGAGTAACGCTGGTGAGAGCGTTCATCAACGATCCGAAGGTCGTGTTTCTTGATGAGCCAACAATAGGTCTCGACGTCATGACCGCGTTGAGCATACGTGAGTACATTCTGAAACAGGCAAAAGAGTATGGAAGAACAATTCTAATTGCAACTCACAACATGGCCGAAGTCGACGCAATCTGCAATCGGGTGGCGATTATCGACAAGGGCAAGATTCTTGCCTGCGACACTCCCGCTGCCCTGAAAAGATCCCTAGGGGCCCCCTCGCTCGTCCTAGAGGTCTCACCTCCTCCTCCCCCTGGAAGCCTTGAACCTCTGATCAAGCTTGAAGGAGTCAAAGGCTATACTGCATCGGTCGATGAAGAAAGAGGGTTGTCACGAATTCAAGTGGTCGTTGACGACGATGGATCAGCCCAATCCGTGATCGACTCAGTTCGGAAGGCAGGAATGACAGTCGTGTCAAACTGGAGACAACAGGCCACCTTGGAGGAAGTCTTCGTCGCTCTGGTCGGCAGAGGGTTCAGGGAGAGAGAACATGAAGCTTCCCAGTAACCCTTGGCTCAGAACCGCGTATGCCCGATTATGGGTCCGAGCGAAGAGCATCTACGGGGAACCCCTCTGGGTAGCAGTCAATATCGGATTTCCGTTCTTCACCTCATTCTCTCTGACAATGGTCTACCGGGCTTACGGGCTAAACTCATTCACGGGATTCGCAATCCTTGGTGGAGTAATGATCTCATTTTGGGGGAACGTCTTATGGTCGATGGCTAGCCAATTCAACTGGGACAAACAAGTTGGACTCTTCGAAATCTACATCACCTCCCCCGCGCCAATCTCAGCGATATTGGTCGGCATGTCACTCGGCGGGATTCTCGGGACCGCGCCCTCAGCAGCTATGGTCGCGCTTCTCGGCTGGGCGATCTTCCATCCCCCGATCAACGCCGTCTGGCCCGCAGTAGTCTCAGTCTTCGCTCTGACTCTCGCGTCACTCTATGCCATGGGAATGGCACTGTCCTCACTCTACCTCGCATACGGTAGAGAGGCAGACTCCGTAAACGAAGCCCTCCACGAGCCAGTATCCCTGATTTCCGGAGTCTACTTCCCCTCCACAGGAGGGTTCTCTCCGTTTCCCCTTGCAGTTCAGGCGGGAGCCTCACTCATTCCTCTCACACTGGGCATGGATGCGCTTAGGAGAACACTGTTTTTCGGCCAGGGATTCGGAGAGTTCTACCTTGACCTCGAGCTGTTGGCTCTCGCCGTGATGGGAGTGGCTCTCCTCTTCGCGTCATCTAAGGCACTAAAGTTCCTTGAAAACAAGGGCAGAAGAACAGGTACAATTGCGGTGAGACAAAGATGAGCAGCCTCAGAGCCATGGTCGCTTCGGTACGAGTTGGATGGTACAGAGAATTCAATTGGACGAACCCTCTCGTAGGATTTATCCTCCGGACCGTTGGACCTCTCGCAAGCGTTATCGCAGCATCAACAGTCTACTACGTAGGCTCCATCAACAATATCCCGCCAAGTTTTAGCCCGAGTCTGCTCGCCTTCATCCTAATCGGTGCCGCTCTCTACGCACACGTCGCAGCCTACTCTTGGGTCCCTACGTTAGCAATAGCAGAGGGAAAGTGGACCTACGTGTTCCCGCAAGTCTACATCTCTCCACACTCTTCACTACCCTACTTGACAGGGAGGACCCTCGCGTCTTTCGTCACATCGACACTGACGGTCATCGTATCTCTGATCCTATCCTTCTACATTCTTTCGTCGGTATTCCACACGAACATACCCTTCATCGTGACTCCCGTTTCTATCAGTCTCCTTTTTCTCGCAATGGTGATGAACATATTCGCCGCCCTTGGACTTGGACTCTTGCTCAGTGCCTACGCATTGTTCGCGACGAAATTTGAATGGGCACTTCCGACTTACGTGGCAGGACTCTTGATGGTCTTCTCAGAAGCTCTCTTCCCTGTGTCCGCCCTTCCACATCCTGTATCAGACGTGGCAAACGTGCTGCCATTTACTGAATTCATGAGAGCGTCTCGACAGGCGATGATCTACGGAGACATGTACTCCTACTTCTCCTACCTCGGATTGGCAATCCTCGGAGGCATCATCGTCCTGGCATTGGGGCTCCTTGCGTTCA
>WNGG01004167.1_pt1 | contig 18056 bp, 21 predicted proteins | sample 5400661 | NCBI WGS metagenome assembly WNGG01 (sample SAMN13153372, study PRJNA577476) | soil metagenome | isolation source: 100 cm soil or saprolite under Garry oak tree replicate 1 | place: USA:California | collected 2016-06-15
CCGGTAATACTGATTTTGCGCGTAGTGTGTGGTGGTCGGTCGTGGTGGTCGATGTGGTGGTGCTGTTTGCCTCGTTCATTATGCTCAGCAACAACGCGGGCGGCTGCTTGGCGCCGCTCCTGGTCATGACCATGGGCGCGTTAACGGTCGTAGCATGGCGATATAAAGCCAGGCACGGCGGCAAGTTCGCGGATCGGGTCGAACGCACGTGGCAGAGCGTTTGCGCGGGCCTGGGCGGCAATTTTGCGGGCGAGGAAGCCGATTACCTACAATCGGCGTGGAAGGGCTTCACGAGCGGGGGCCGTCGCGTTGAGACGCAAACGAAGGTAGCGTATCCGAAATTGGAAAACATTCGCGGCAATGCGCAGGCCTGGACGGCAGAGGTTAGGTTTTGGCATGGGCAAACGCTCGACGATTATAACAAGCATGCCCAAGCCTTTGCGATAGCCTTCCGCGTGCCTTTTGTGACGTTTGAGCGCGATGAGGAAAGCGGGTTAATCCGCATCCGGGCGGGTGCTCTACCAATGCCGCAAGCCTTCGGTTTCGATGAGTTGGAGCAGAGCGATGGCAATTACTAATGCGAAGCTCCTTACACTGTTGCGGGCCGTACCGATGGCCCGCTACATCGACGGGAACGTGTGGCGCATGCCAATCGAGGGGCAGCATGTCTTCGTGGCGGCCTGCACCGGGGGAGGCAAGAGCAGCTTCATTTGGGCCTTAGTGCTCGGTCTGGCTCCGGCCTGGAACGCAGCACTGGTCAAGTTCTGGGGCATTGACCCCAAGATGATTGAGCTGTACATGGGTCGTGGCTTCTGGGACTACTACGCGGACAACGATGATGACAGCGTGGCGCTATTGGAGCAGGCCGTTACTGACATGCACGAGCGATCGCGCCACATGCAGGGCATCAGCCGCAAGTTTACACCCAGCCGCGAGACGCCGTTAAACCTGCTGGTGATTGATGAGATGGGCTACCTGTCAGCCTACATGTCGGATGACAAGCTGCGGAAGCGGGCGGATAAAGCCTTGCGGGCGCTATTGGCAAAAGGTCGCGCGCCTGGCTATGCGGTGCTCGGTTGTGTGCAGGACCCGCGTAAAGAGGTGTGTGGCTACCGTGACCAGTTCTCCATCCGGATAGCTGGCTGCATGCCAGCGCCAATGGTTGACCTGGTGCTTGGTGATGGGGCGTATGAGGCCGGGGCCTTATGTGACCAGATACCGATGCCACGGCCGGACGGGACGAGCGGTTCTGGCGTTGCTTACGTTATAGATGAAACGACACGCAAGCCGCGCCTGGTGCGTGCGCCGTGGTGTAGCGATGAAACCATACGGGCGGTACTGGCTCGATACTCGGTTCCAACGCTGCCGGAAGCGGACATGGTGAAGGATGAGCCGCTTGATATGAGCGGGCCATTGCCTGCTGTTGGCGGGTGGCAGTTCAAAATCGAGTGAGGTAATTATGAGCAGTGGTGAACTACGAGCGCGGCTGCTGGCGTCAATCGGTATGACTCATGCGAGTGAAGAGTTGCAAGAGGGGTTCCTACATGCGTTTGAGCGAATTACGCAGCGACGACTAGGCTGCATCGTGTCTGGCATGCTCAATGACGAGCAGGTAGGGCGGGTGCGGCAGATGCGCCAGACGGGGCTGCCTGACGGCGATGTGTTGGCGTGGATTAAAAGTCAGATGACAGTAAGTTACGACGACCTGCACGAGGCGGTCATGCTGGCGGTGGTTCGAGAGGTAGAAACGGCACAAGCGCGGCGCTAGCGCAAACTGGCTGGCAGTAGAGGGGTTGAGTTCGCTCATGTGGCATATCTGCTTACGATGGCGAGCGTACAGCCAATTGGGTAAGTGGTCAAGCGGATATAAGAGGGGAAAAACAGAGAAAGGTGCTTTATGAATGTCGAGATTAACGCGTGGTCAGACCATTGAAAGCGGTGTGGTGGCTGATATTGCCGGGTATGTACCAGCAGCGGCCGTCGTCGGATGAAGCCAGCCGGGCGGTCGTGTCGGCATTAGAACAGGGGATGGATGCGCTGTTCGTCACGCGGACCATTCCGCACACTGCCGAGGATACCTTAGGGGTGACGCTCAGTCTGCTGGCCGAGGGTCGGCGGTATGTGACTAATCAGCCGGTGGTCAAAGGGCTGCGCCGGGAAGTGGGTTATGTCGGCGGCATTGCCTCGAAAGAGATCACCTATGGGTTCAGTGGTTGGCATCCTCACACCCATGATATCGAGTATTACGAGCGTGAGCTGTCACTGGCGGACTTTGCAGCCTTAAGCGCGGTGTACTACCACTACTTGCACACGTTTTACAGCCGCAACGGATTTGACGGGTTGTCACGTCAACATGGCGTCCGGGTTGAGCAGGTAGAGCTCGATGGCGTGGCGCTCGCTAAATACGTGGCGAAGGTGCAAGAGGGTGCGGCTATTCGGCTGCACGCAGCGCAAGAGCTGGCGCGGGCGGATTTGAAAAGGGGCCGTGTTGGGTCGCTCATGCCTTTCGACATTGCCTGTGAGTTCTTCGAGACCGGCGATATGGCGCAGCTTGATCTGTGGCACGAATACGAGCGGGAAACGTTTGGCAGGTCGGTCATACGGTTTACCAAGGGCCTCAGGGCACGGCTGCTGCCCCATGAGGCAGAAAAAACCGATGAGCAGTTAGCGGCCTTGGCAGTCGGCGGCGTTGAGGTTGTAAGGTTCAATGGGTGGTTTTACCGAAAAATAGCGCGGGTGCCTGGCTTAGAGGGCAAGGTACTAACGGCACTTGATACGGGCGGCTTCGCGGCGCTCGTCGAGCTGCTGACGGTGTATCACCTTGACATCGAGGGTGGGTATTATCCGATTACAGAAAGCGAGGGTTAACTATGGCTGGCACGATTGATCGAGATGAGATCGTACGCGAGCTACTGCGGGCGGGTGTTGAGCCACCAGCCTGGTTGGATGAGTTTCTGGCAGAGCATGAGACAGGACTGCCTGAACCATGTGTCTTCCTGCCATCGCCACAAGGGCTGGTGCCGGTTCTATTCTGGACGGACGGCCTCAAGAATGCGGTTATCCAGGCAATGAAAGGAATTGAGGACGATGGCGGAGATCATTGATTGGATGGAGCTGACTGAACATCAGCGGGTGGAGTTGTATGAGGAAGGGGTGACGCGGATTGTGCAAGAGGCGGTGGCTGGTAAGCAAGTTGCGCAAGAAATCAGGTTAGACGTTGCTGCCGCGACCCGCTTGTGTGAATTCCTGTTGCTGTACCAGGAGCAGCTGGTACGGTGGCGGGATGGTCATACGCCGTAGGAGGGATGGGCTATGGATGAGCAGGCGACCGAACAGCCAGAGGCCAGAAACGTGCCGGAAATGACGGTATACGAGCAGCTATACAGACATTTGTATGACTACCACTTTGGCAGGATAAAGTTTTTGGAGCTGCTAGATAAATGGAAGGAAATACTGCACCTGCCTTCCTCCGCCCAGCAGTCACCCTACGCACCGCATGAGAAGTCATGAACGACAATCCGTGTCTCTCCCTGCCCGGTTTCACCTCTGTCCAGAGAAAAGCGAAATTTGATAGGTGTACAGTACTGCAAGATGTAGACTTCGGTATCAATGAGGGCGTTTATGGCGGGATAGCTGTGTAAGGGTGTACGCGGCAGGTAGGGACGGATCTGGCGCTGGGCGAGTAGGATGTCGGTGAAGGTGGGGATGTTCATGATTCAAAATCCTTTGCTTGTTCTTATCTCATTGACGCTCCCTTATATTCGTAAGTATACTGCATTATATCGTAAGAACAACCACTAAATGGTGCATTCGGTCATTCCTGGGGAAACCGTAGGTGCCGATTTATCGTGCACATCGCCGATAATGAAATTTAACAACCCACATCGGTAAAGTGTTGTCACCCTGAGCGAAGCGAAGGGTCTCTCTCGATGGGCAGAGAGATGCTTCGTTTCGCTCAGCATGACAGGACCGACCTTGAATGTTAAAATTCATTATCGGCCTGGGTTCTCATCCACACCTTTAGCCAATGCACTACTAAAAAATCAGGCTAACCTGGACAGAAAGAGAGCGAAGCAAACACATGACCACCTCATCAGCCAATCCAAAAGTAGAAGAAATTCGTCACAGCGTCCAATCTTCTTATGCCGAACTAAACCAACTCATCGACGGCCCATTAGCAGCCCTCGATCCGACCAAACTCTACCAGACACCCGCCGAAAATGAGTGGACAATCATGCAAAACCTCGCCCACATCATCGAATTTATGCCCTACTGGGCTGGCGAAATTGAGAAACTGATGACCACTCCTGGAGCGAACTTCGGTCGCACCATCCAAGATGAGAGACGCCTGCGAGCCATCAGCGAACATAGCTCGGACAGCCTGAAGCAGATCAAAGCTGCTCTGCCCGGTAGCTATGCACCCCTGGAAGAGGTGTTGAACAAGCTGAAGGATAGCGACCTGGCGCTGACTGGCCTTCATCCAAGGTATGGCGAGAAGTCCCTGGACTCGTGTATTGAGGATTTTGTGACGGGGCATTTGAGGGGGCATGTGGAGCAGATTAAGGTGGCTATGGCGGCTGTAGAATAAACTTCGGAGGGGACTCGTAACTCGTAGGGGCGGGAGTGGAGTGGACGCAGGCAGGGTGGGGGCCCTCGTGGCCGCCCGTCGTTCCCATCTGCCATCCCTCAACTCACAATAGAAGGAACAAAACATATGAACAGAGAAGACATCAAAAAACACCTGCGTCTGCTCGGTCAAGAACTCCAAACAAAACATATAGCAAAGGAAGAAGCACATGGCCGCTAATTCAGTTCTCAAAAAACTCCAACTGAAAGGTAATCAGCGAGCCCTCATCATCAATCCTCCGCCAGGCTATCTTGACGAACTTGGCCCTTTGCCAGAAGGCGTAGAACTTGTCCAGCAAGCTGAGGGAAACTTCGATTTTGTCCAGGTGTTCGCCAAGGATATGAGCGAGTTACAGCGCTTCCTGCCAACCGCTCTTCAAGCCATCAAACATGATGCCTTGCTCTGGATTGCATATCCAAAAGGTGGGGCGAAGGCCGGAACCGATTTGAACCGTGACATTCTCTGGAACACAGTTGCGCAGCATAACTTCAGCGGTGTCACGCTCATTTCACTCAACGAGGTGTGGTCCGCGATGCGCTTCAGACCATCCGAGAAAGTTGGGCAATGAACTTTTGGTTGCTTCAGCCTCTTGGCACCTCACCCACCTCGGTTGCATACCATCGGCAACTTCCTGAACGACTGGTGGTTTTATGCTGTCGAACGCCGTCGCGAATTGATAGAGATGCCACTCGCCCCTGCTCCTACAACTGAGATGCACCGTTGGGCAGCTTTCTGTACTGCCATGGTCGAGTTGCTTTGTTGGCAGGAGAACTTACCCTTTCCTGAGTGGACAGACCAGGAAAGTTATATTTTACCAGAGCCATGGTTTCTCTATGAGGGCTGGAAGTGGCGGGCATACCTGCTGGCCACAACGCCCGCCCCCTTCAAGATGCGCAGGATTTTTGGGGGTGATCGGATGTTTCTGCATGTGCCGAGTCGGGGACCGAGGGAGGGTCTGGTATTCAGTTTCCTGAGCATTGACACCTGTTTCGTTTTCTGGGACTTATGAAACAGTAATGATATACCAGGGGCATGGAAATAGAAACGTTTACTATCAACATCGTTCCGATGAATGGACGCTTGCAAGTGACTATTCCGGAAATTGATGTCACTGTTGAGACAGTTGGCACCAGGCGAGATGAGGCGATAGACGCTGCGCACCGCGCCATCACTGAATACCTGCTCAAGACGCGCGAGCAGAGCCAGGCAAAGGCGAGCTAGCGTCGTTCCACTCTGACCCGGATAATGACCTCCAGGTCCCGTTGCATTACCACGGCATAGGCAAGAGGATTATTCATCGCCGCAAGCGCCGCACGTGAAAAACTGCGCTCGGCTCACCCAAGCCTCGAAATCATCCTCTCAACCTCAGGCAGCCTGCGACCCGTTCGCTCTTGCAGCACAGTATACACTGCCTGGATATGCCTGACATCTTGCCTCATCAGCGCTTCTGCCTCTGGTCGCATGCCAAGGGTGGTTGCTCCCTTGCTCAGGGAAATAAAGATGCTCCCCAGCCTTTTGAGACAGGCGACGACCTCAAAGATCTCTATCTGCTCGATGCGGAAACCTGCAAGATGCTCATATTCGTTAAGTATCACTGTTCGTCTCTCTGGCCGTCCGCTGGTGCTCAGCAGCAGGAGTGTCCACGCCAGGTCGAAGCGAAAGTCGGAGACTTCGATCTGTGTCCAGTCAATCACATATGCTGCTCCATCATCTCGCAGAAGCACATTCCCTGGAAGATAGTCCCAATGGATAACGGAAAGGCGTTCGCTTGTTACAGTTTCAACTCGCTCCCAGAGCCAATCTATAATGGTATCAAAGGTATGTAGCTGAAGTTGTTCAACAAGTTTTTGTGCCTCTGAAAGCCAGGTATTGAGCGGGCTTTTCGATTGATAGGGTACCGGATCGGGAACAAATGGTTTCCAATCGAGCGTATGCAGGTCAACGAACAACTGACAAAAGAGTGTCATCAGTTCTTGCTGTTTTGCAGGGGAAGACTCAGCGAGAACCTCTGCCAGAAGGCGTCCAGGAATCTTCTCCATGAGGACACATGGGCGACCGAAAGGCGAATCATCAACGGCGAGCAGGAGCGCCTTGGGCGCGGGGAAGCCAGCGGCTGAGAGCTGTTGGAGGCCCTGAAATTCTCGAGTTGCTGCCTGGCCTGCACTCTCCCCATAATAGATTTTCAGGATTACATCTTCAGATATATGCGCTGAGGCTTCTTCATACTCGAAGGTACAGGAGAAGACATCACTTTCCCATCCATCAGTGCTTGCAATAGAGCTACTGACAATCTGTACGTGCTCTTTCGCCGGAAATGCGCTCGTATACAAGTTTAGCAATTGACTGCGCAATTCATTTTCGTGGGCAGAGGTGGAGTCCATAATGTGTCTTTCCTTTTCGTAGGGGCCGATTATGTTCATGAACAAACTACTCCGGCAATACCGTAGGGGCCGATTTATCGCGCCCACCGCCGATTGATCGGCCAGTGATTGTCCGACTATTTTGTCAATATCCATTATCGCGCCCATCGCCGATTATGAAATTTAACATTCAAGGTCGGTACTGTCATGCTGAGCGCAGCGAAGCATCTGTCTGCCCATTGAGAGAGACCATTCGCTTCGCTCAGGGTGACAACACTTTACCGATGTTGGTCGTTAAACTTCATTATCGGCCAATGCCAAACGCACCATCGATACAGTGTCAGGATACCACGGGACTTTTTTGATTGTCGGGCCTGCCAGGTTTCCCCCATTTGTCTCCCTCTCTTGCCTCATCCTATCACACGGGTTACACTGGAGACATACAACACATCAGGCAAGAGAGTACCTCTCATGCAAAGAAATCAGGGAACCATAAAACATGCCGGCCATCGAATGCACTGACCTTACCAAAACCTACAACAGACACACCATCGCGCTCAACAACCTCACGCTCACCATCGAGCATGGTACATCCTTTGGCCTGCTGGGAGAGAATGGTGCGGGCAAATCTACCCTTGTACGTTTGCTAATGGGCTTCATCTTCCCTACATCGGGCCGGGTACGAGTGCTCGGTGAAGAGCAGGTGGCTCGTGCTCATTCTCGCATCGGCTATGCTCATGAGCGGCCTATCTTTGAAACGCGCTTTTCGGGTCGCAGGTATCTCAGTTATCTTGGTAAACTTGCTGGCCTGTGGGGAATGGCAAATAGTAGTCGTGTTCAAGAAGTGCTTGAGCAGGTCGATTTGCAAGATGTTGTGGATCGAGCTATTAGCACGTACTCGAAGGGTATGCTTCAGAGGCTGGCTATTGCCCAGGCGTTGCTGACCGATCCGGAACTGTTGATTCTGGATGAGCCTACAAGTGGGCTTGACCCGCGCAGCCAGTGGGAGGTGCGCCAGATTATTGCTGCGTTGCGCAAGCAGGGTAAAACTGTGCTCCTGTGTTCGCACTATCTGGCAGAAGTGGAGACACTTTGCGATGCCGTTGGTATTTTGCGGCGTGGGGAACTGATCTTGAGTGGGACGGTGGCTGATCTTTTACATTCTCAGGATGCTGTTGAGATTGTGCTTGCAAACGATCAATCTGCTAGCGAGATTGTAGCAAGATTGGGCCTTGCAGAGCAGGTGATTGAGGCCCAGGGTAATCTGTTGCGCATCCATGGCAAGACTCAGGCTGTGGTACTCGCGGCACTGGTTGGTGCTGAAGTTGCTATTGCTTCACTCAATCCGCTGAGTCAGACGCTTGAGGAGGTATATGTGCGGACAACACGTTTGGCTGATGAGCTATCTTCCGCCACTGTCCCAACAGGGACAAGTGTCCCAAGTGACTCAATAGGGACAAGTGTCCCAATTCCTATCAAAGACCATCAGACCAGATAGAAAAAGAATGTCAGGATTCTCTTTCTTGCCTGGTTGGCTGTTGTGCTCTACTCGAATACCAGCCCTGGTCCGCTGGCAGCTTTCCTTGGGATTACGCGCATACCCCTGATGCCCCTTGCTGCCTGCTACAGCTTTGGTACGACGGCCACAATTGATTGGGCTGGTCTGCTGGCACTGCTGCTTATGGTGGTGTATGTTGTCGGGCTGACGCTGCTGGCCGAGTATTGGATGTCGCGGCGGGATTTGCTGTTGCAATAGGAGACTTGGTGATAAAGTGAGACTTATGATAACTTGTATTGCAAGGGACGTAAGCAATAACAAGATAAAGGAGGGATGAACACATGTGTTATGACAGCGAGGCGCGGCCTCCAACACCGCCGGGAGCGGGTGGTGTTGCTTCTGGGGAAGATATTGTGCTGACCGCAAAGGATGGGAACCGTTTTGCCGCCTACGCCGCCCAGCCTGGAAATCCAACGGGAGCACAAATCCTTATATTTCCCGATGTGCGAGGGCTGCACCAGTTCTATAAAGAGCTGGCGCTACGCTTTGCCGAGGTAGGGGTTGGTGCACTGGCGATTGACTATTTTGGTCGCACGGCAGGTACCGGTCCGCGTGATGACTCCTTTGATTTCTGGCCGCATGTGCAAAAGTTGAATGTGCAGACATTCTTTACGGATGTTGCGGCTGCCCTTGCTCATTTGCGTACAGGTGCTGGCGGAGATCGAGCAACATTCACGGTTGGCTTCTGTTATGGAGGCAGTCTCTCGCTCGTGACTGGTACACAGGACTTTGGATTGGCCGGGGTGATTGCTTTTTACTCGGGATTGTCTAGAAAGCTTGCGGGTACTGAGAATATCGTTCTTGAGCTTGCTCAGAAAATCCGTTACCCCGTGCTCGGCCTTTTTGGTGGGGCTGACCAGGGTATTCCTGAGATCGACGTGCACACTCTCGACCAGCAACTGGACAAGGCCGGCGTCGAGCACGAGATAACTATTTATCCTGGCGCTCCGCATAGCTTCTTTGATCGTCGGGCAACAGAATTTGCCGAGGCTTCAGCCGATGCCTGGCAACGTGTGCTAAACTTTATCGCAAGCCACACAACACGGAGTTAATACCGCCTGCCTGTTGCATATCTCGTTGATCTCGGCTATACTAACACAGGCAAAACAATATATATTCTCCGGCGAAGATGAAGAGGAGTAGCCTGCCAGGGATAGCAGCGAGCCGATAGATGGTGCGAGGTCGGCAATTGACAGCAGGTGAAGGGCGCTTCGGAGCTGGATTGTAATGAGTGGCTTCACGTATCGTGAAGAAGCAGGGTGGAACCGCGCAACATGCCATAAGACTGAATAGCCCCAGGCAATTGCAGAATTACGCAGGCATGTATTCGTCCCTGGGCGTTATTGATTTGACGCCTGGGGCGTTTTTTTGTGAAGGAGAACCACTCACTCATGACTCAAACTGAGTACCAACCGGTCACTAAGGACACACCGTTTGTCCCGATGGAGAAGCTCGTTTCTCTGTGTAAGAGGCGAGGCTTCGTCTACCCTAACTCCGAAATCTATGGTGGCGTCTCTGGCATCTACGACTTCGGGCCGCTGGGCGTTGAGTTGCGTAACAACATTCGACGTTACTGGTGGTGGTCGATGGTGCAGACGCAGGATAACAACGTGGGTATTGAAGGCGCAATTATCACACATCCTCGTGTGTGGGAAGCCAGCGGCCATGTCGAGAACTTCGTAGATCGCCTGGTAGACTGCAAGAACTGCAAGCGCCGCTTCCGCCAGGATCATCTCCCGGAAGAAAACAGGGTGCAGAAGAAATGTCCCGTGTGCGGCGGCGAACTCTCAGAACCACGCACCTTCAACCTGATGATGGAGACCTACATCGGTGTCCTCGAAGACGAGCGTATGAAGACCTACCTGCGTGGTGAGGCCTGCCAGAACATCTACCTGGACTATGACAACGTCCTGAAGTCCTCGCGTATGACCATCCCGTTCGGTATCTGCCAGATCGGTAAAGCCTTCCGTAACGAGGTCACACCGGGTAACTTCCTGTTCCGCCAGCGCGAGTTCGAGCAGTGGGATTTGCAGTTCTTCGTCCATCCAAGCGAGATGCAGAAGTGGTTCGACTACTGGAAGGAGTTCCGCTTCGAGTGGTACAAGGGCATCATCAACCACAAGGATCGCCTGCGCTTCCGCGAGCATGATAAGGATGAACTGGCCCACTATGCCAAACAGGCTTTTGATATTGAGTACCAGACGGTGCTTGGCTGGCAGGAATGGGAGGGCATTCACTGGCGGCAGGACTGGGACCTCTCGCGCCACAGCCAGTTCAGCGGGCAGGATTTGTCCTACACCGATACCGTCACAGGTGAGAAGTACATCCCCTGGATCGTTGAGACCTCCGGTGGTGTAGATCGCACATTCCTGAACCTGCTCCTGGATGCCTACGAGGAGGAGCTAGAGCCGAACGGCAAGGATGTGCGCACAGTGCTGCACCTGCACCCGATGCTGGCACCAGTAAAGGTCGCTGTACTCCCACTGCTGAGGAACCGCGAGGAACTGGTGAATACTGCCAGGACCGTCTATAAGCGCCTGCAACGGCTGATGGTCACACAATACGATGACGTAGGCAGTATTGGTCGCCGCTATCGCCGCCAGGACGAGATCGGTACACCCTACTGCGTGACTATCGATCACCAGACACTGGAAGATCAGACAGTGACGGTACGCGACCGCGATGCCATGACCCAGATCCGTCTTGCCATCAACGAGTTGCCTGCCTACCTGCAGGAACGTGTGACCTGGCATTAGTAGAAAATAAGGATGACCTGTGAAGGCCCCACGCCGTGGGGCCTTCACAGGTCATCCTTATTAGAAAGTGGTTTTATATGTCACGCACCACCATCCGCTCTGTTACAGTCGAGCCGTTAAATATTCCCCTGCTCGAACCATTCACCATCGCCACAGGTAGCATCTCCACAGCAGAGAATGTGCTCATCACCATCACCCTCGAAGATGGCATTATCGGCTATGGCGAAAGCGCCCCCTTCTCTCCAAGTACAGGCGAAACACAGGAAACGGCACTTGCCGCCGCTCGTGGTTGCGCAATACTGATCGAAGGCAAAGATGCTGCGCACTGGCGTGTGCTCTCAAAGCTGATACGTAGTGTCTATTTTGCTCAAGCAACCGTCTGTGCAGGTATAGAGATGGCTCTGCTCGACGCCCTCACCCGCTCCTACGGTATTCCCCTCTACATCTTCTTCGGTGGTGCCAGTACCTCAGTCGAAACCGATATGAGCATCCCCATGGTCACACCGGAACGTGGCTACGAGCTGGCAAAAGACACCGTAGCGCGTGGCATCACCAGCATCAAAATCAAAGTCGGTGGCAACATTCGCGACGACGTTGCCCGTGTCGAAGCTATCCGTGAAGGTGCACCCGGCCTCGGACTGATACTCGATGCCAACCAGGGCTATACAGCAAACGAAGCCCTGCTCTGCCTGGAAGCCCTGAATGACCGTGACATTCGCCCACTGCTGATGGAGCAACCGGTGCACAAAGATGACTACGAAGGTTTGCGCTACGTTACCCAGCATACAACTGTGCCTGTCGCTGCCGATGAAAGCGCCTACAGTGCTGCCAACGTTGCCCATTTGATAGCAATGGGAGCCGTTACTGTTGTCAATATAAAACTGATGAAATCGGGTTTCGTAGAAGCGCTGGATATTGCTGCGGTCTGCCGAGCGACACACACTCAACTGATGGTGGGGGCGATGATCGAGTCACGGCTGGCAATCAGCGCAGCTGCACACTTTGTTGCGGGATTGGGTGGCTTCAGTTTCGTTGACCTGGATACGCCGATGCTGCTGGCGGATGATCCGTTTGTGGGTGGGTATGTGCAGCGAGATGGGGTGTATGATTTGGTGGGGGTGGAGAGAGGGTTGGGGGTAGAGAGAAGATAGGGGCCTGATTATGCAGATTAACAAAATAAACCGGCCAAACCGTAGGGGCCGATTTATCGCGCCCACCGCCGATTTATCTGCTAGTGATTGTCCGACTATTTTGTCACCATCCATAATCAGCCCTCTACCAGGAAAGGACGGAAGGACATCCACAGAAGATGCCCTTCCGTACCAATTAGTGTGAACTGCTAATCAACTTACAAAGGCAATCTTCCCAAAGAGCCCATCCACCTCATCGTTGATACCTGCTGTGAAGAAAAGTTCGTTGTGTAGGCCTGCATTCGCATCGTTACCAAAGCCCAAGGCCCACAGGTCATCAATCGTAATTGGAGCGTTTGCCTGGTCTCTGAGTTGGCCGAGAAACTCGCCAGTATTCAGATCATACGCATTGATGCGACCGTTGCCGAAATTGCCGACCAGCAAGGCATTACTGAACAGGCCAAAATCAACAGGGGCGAGAGCCAGGCCCCAGGGAGAGTTGAGCCTGCCGTGCGAAACAAGGCGCTGGATCAAATTTCCGCTGGTGTCGAAGACATCGACAAACCCATGGGCAGGACCCGCCACGTCGTCGTGTTTCTCTGCGTTCTGCAGGGCAAAGGTGACGTAGAGATTGCCATTAATGGTCTGGATGCCAAAGGGAGCGTAACACTGGTTTGGCAAGGGGCAAGTGTTCGCCAGCTTCGGGTCGGTGAAGGAACCAACCAGGTTAAAGCTTGAATCGAACATCTCCACAGTTCCGAAGCGGAAATTGGTGGCATAGATGAAAGTGCCAGAGGCGGTGCTGGCGATAGCAAGTCCTTTGTAGACGGCACCCAGACCTATGGTCGAGCGGTCTACTTCGAGGATGGCATGATGCAGGTCAGCAGCGGGGTTCCAGCCGGAGATCGTGCCGTCTTCAGTCGCAAAGATGAAACGGCTTGGACCCGATCCACTGGCCGTTGACACGACAAAGCCACTTGTGCCGTTGAAGACATTGCCGGTTGGCGCTGCCGTGGTTCCAGGACTACTTGCTGGGGGCGGGATAGTGACCACCAGCGGAGAAGCTAGCGGGAATGCCTGGCCCTGGCCGTTATACAAGGTGGCCACGCCTGCGCCGTTATCTGACACCCACCACGGGGTAGTGGGCCCGTGTGACAGACCCCAGGGATTGAGCAGGTTCGGATCTTGAAACTTGGCGCCGACATCGGTTCGGTTCGAAACCAGGTTTGTCTGCTGGTAGAACCCGTTAGCAGTGTTTGTCTTAGCGCTGGCTGCAACCGGTACTAGCATCAGCAGAAGCATAGCAATAGTAATTACAACAGCCAGAAGTCGTGGTCGCGCAGGAAATAGATGGACGCGCATAGAGATACCTCCTTTGACTGGATAGAAATTTTGACATGAGGGGAGATCGTTCCCCAGGAAAATATTCAGAATCTCCCCCATATAAGAATATACGTAGAAGGTTACATATCGTCACAAATGATAGTATAAAAAATAACCCATATCTCTCTATCTCTCAAATAAACCAGAAGGAGTCACTATCCATGCCATCCAATCCCAATTACATCCAAAACCGTCCACCCCTTAGACTCACTCCCTTTATCGAACTGCCTTTAGGAGCCATTGAACCCCTCGGCTGGCTACGAGACCAGTTGGAGATTCAAGCTGAGGGATTGACTGGTCATCTGGGTGAGTTCTGGGAAGATGTCGGACCGAATAGTGGATGGTTGGGTGGCACAGGTGAAAGTTGGGAGCGAGGGCCATATTACCTGGATGGTCTGCTTCCCCTGGCTTATTTGCTCAAAGATGATCTTCTTATAGCCAGAACACAGCTCTGGATTGAGTGGACACTTGCCAGCCAGGGTGAGGATGGGCAGTTTGGTCCCAAGGTCAATGAGGACTGGTGGTCGAGGATGATTATGCTGAAGGTGCTGATCCAGTATGCAGAGGTTACAGGTGATGAGCGGGTTGTGCCTTTTTTGACAAACTACTTTCGTTTTCAAATAACTGAACTCAAGGATCGTCCATTGATTGGTTGGAGCCAGGCAAGAGGTGGAGAAAATATTCTGTGTATCCAGTGGTTGTACAATCGCACGGGTGAGGCTTTCCTGCTGGAATTGGCAGACCTGGTCCACCAGCAAACATTTGATTGGACGGACATCTTTACCCATTTCCCATTCTGGAGGCCACAGCACCAGTATGATCTTCGAGCACATGTGGTGAATGTGGCGATGGCGCTGAAGGAACCTGCTCTGTACTATCTACATTCTGGGAATCCTGTTCATCAAGATGCTGCACCCAAGGGTATCCAGGCTCTAATGACCTATCATGGCCAGGTGCATGGTATGTTTTCGGGCGATGAGTTGCTGGCTGGCACACATCCGAGCCAGGGAGTAGAGCTATGTGCGGTCGTTGAGTATATGTTCACGTTGGAGAACCTGGTTAGAATCCTGGGTGATGCTGTCTATGCTGATATGCTTGAGAAAGTAGCTTTCAACGCATTGCCAGCAACCATAACAGCTGATTGGCGTGCTCACCAGTATGACCAGCAGGTGAACCAGGTAATGTGTACAGTAGCAAAACGCAACTGGACAGCAAACGGAGATGAGTCGAATCTGTTTGGCCTCGAACCCAACTATGGCTGCTGTACTGCGAATATGCATCAAGGCTGGCCTAAATTTGCTGCCCGGCTCTGGATGGCAACAGGGGATGCAGGTATCGCTGCTCTTTCATATGCACCATGTCGAGTTCAGGCATTGGTTGCGGATAGCGTGCCGGTATCTCATACAGTCGAGACGGCTTATCCCTTCAATGAAGACATTACCATTTCTGTCCATCTGCCCGGCCCAACTCACTCCTTTCAGACCGCCTGAGCGAAGCTAGAACGAAGTTCGTTGGCGGTCTGAATATCAACTCGTTTTCCACTGAAGTTACGGATATCTGGCTGGTGTACAACTCCCTCTCTCAGTGTAAATGGACAGTCTATGCCTGACATGAGAAATGATGGCGGTTTCGTGACGCTCAACCGCGAGTGGCAGAATGGTGACTCTGTACAGCTTACCTTGCCAATGGAGATTCGCCTGGAACAGCGGGGCAATGCTGCTGCCAGGGTACAACGTGGGCCACTAGTATATGCACTGGCAATAGGAGAGCGCTGGCAAAAACTGCGGGGCGTTGATCCCTACGCTGATTGGGAGGTATATCCAGAGACTCCCTGGAATTATGGATTGCGTGTGGACGGAGAGAGACCAGAGACATCGTTTCGGGTGGAAACGAGTCCAATGGTTCGCCAGCCATTTGTGGCGAAGGATGCACCTGTACGGTTGATTGGGAAGGGAAAGCGTATTCCAGTATGGGATATAGAGATGAATTCGGCAGGCGAACTGCCAATCAGTCCGGTAATGACTGATGAACCGGAGGAAGAGGTGATGCTGGTGCCATATGGCAGCGCCCGGCTCAGGATTGCGGAATTTCCTATAGTCAACGATATGCCTCCGCCTGCAAGTTGAATAGTTCTGCGTAACGACCACCAAGCGCAATCAGTTCTTTGTGTGAGCCGTTTTCTATAATCCTCCCATTCTCCAGTACGAGAATGCGGTCAGCCAGGCGCACTGTGCTGAAGCGGTGACTGATGAAGATGGTGGTCTTGCTTTCGGTCAGAACACGGAAATGGGCAAAGACTTCGTACTCGGCCTGGGCGTCGAGTGAACTCGTGGGTTCGTCCAGGATGAGGATACGGGCATCGCGCATGAAGGCGCGGGCAAGGGCGATCTTCTGCCATTCGCCGCCGCTCAATTGGGTGCCTTCGTCAAACCAGCGTCCGAGCATGGTTTCGTAGCCATCGGGGAGTCCTTCGATGACGGCGTTGGCTCCACTCTTTTGTGCTGCACTCGTGACCAGCCCCAGGTTCTCGATTTCGGAGATGCGGCCCACGCCTATGTTCTCGCGTGCGCTCATGTAGTAATCCACGTAGTCCTGGAAGATGACTCCTACCTGTTCGCGCAATTCTTTCAGATCATACTCTTTGATGTTGCGGCCACCAATCAGAATTTCGCCTTTGTCGGGGTCGTAGAGGCGAGTGAGCAGCTTGACCAGTGTTGTCTTGCCAGCGCCATTGCGACCAACCAGGGCGATGGCTTCCCCTGCTCTAATCGTGAAGCTGACATTGCGCAGGGCGGCCTGTGTTTCGGGATCCTTGCCTGGATAGGTAAAACTGACGTTGCGGAATTCTATATCCAGACCCTTTGCTGTTGTAGGAGCCTCGACAGGATGTGGGTTCGCAGGGGAGACGATCTGAGGTTTGTAGTCAAGGAACTCAAACAGCGTATTCACAAACAGGTTGTTCTCATAGGTCTCAGAGACGCCATCCAGAACGCCCTGGAAGCTCTGGCCTGTTTGCAGCGCTGATTGGGTGTACAGCGTCAAACCGCCCAGGGTGATGCGGCCTGCCACGGCTTGCAAGGCTACATAGAGGTAAATGGCAGAGTTCGCTGCCACGGTCATACCTGTCCAGAGGAAGCTGGTCAGGTAGCGGCGCACCAGGAGTCTTTTGTTTTCATTGTAAAATTTATTGGCGAGACGACGATACTGGCCGATAAAAAAGTCGCCGAGGTTGAAGAGCTTGACCTCCTTGTTGAAATTGTCGAAGGTCATGACATTGTTAAAGTAGAACATACGACGCCGTTCCGGTGATTGGCGGCGCATCTGCTGATACCCCCACCAGCCATAGCGGGTGCTGGCGATGAAAGAGGGTAAGGGCACGACCAATGCCACCACTGCCAACCACCAGGCCAGTTGGAGCAGCAGGAAGAGCATGGAGAAAAGGGTGATAATGGTGCGGCCAAGATCGAAGGTTTGCGCAATCATCATGACCGGCTTGTAGTTAGACTCCTCGGAGGCCCGGCGCAACTTGTCATAAAATTCTGGATTCTCGAAAAAGGCGAGGTCCAGGCTATTTGCCTTCTCTAAAATCAGGAGTTGCACCCGGTTCGAGACGCGCTCCTGTAAGAGTTGCTGGGTGATGTTACTGAGCGTGCTCAATAAGCGATCCACCAGCCCTATCGCCAGTTGCAAGCCCACGGGTAGCCAGATGGGGTCAACGCTATGAATCTGAATCCCTCTCACGACGCTGTCTATCACCATTTTTGTGATGATCACGCTCACAGCTGGTGTCGCCCCACGCAGGAGGTTGAGAAGGGCCAATGCCAGCGTAAGTAGGGGTTGTGTAGACCACACCAGCCGCAATACTCGTGGGAGGCCGGTAAAAGCTTGCAGGACTTGTGAGAACTTGAAACTATCGTCGGTGTCGTTCCGTCTTCTGCGGCCCGTGAAGATGATTTGTGATTTCATATGTGTTTACTTTTGTCCCATTCTCTCTATAAAGCTCTCCAAGTCAAGATGTAAAGAAGCGTCGGATAGCTCATCTCATTATACCAATATAACCTGAAAAAGAGTATGTTACCTCGTCATTTCGACCAGTTTCTGCGCAGGTAAAAATGTTGGGATGAGTACTGTCTATTTCTACAGGGACAGCGGCTATATGGTCGTCTTAATATACTGAACACTCTTGTGGGCGAGGCCCATAATCGAGAGCATTGGGTTTACGCCAGGTGGTGCAGGCATCAG
>WNGG01020508.1_pt1 | contig 18052 bp, 19 predicted proteins | sample 5400661 | NCBI WGS metagenome assembly WNGG01 (sample SAMN13153372, study PRJNA577476) | soil metagenome | isolation source: 100 cm soil or saprolite under Garry oak tree replicate 1 | place: USA:California | collected 2016-06-15
ATAGCGTGTCGATCTTAAATCGCCGCCGTCATTTGATACCGGATCTCGGATGCATACGATGACCGGAAGTGACGGCCGTAAGGACGGCTGCGAATGCGCCGTGGAGCCCGCTGCAGAACTGGTTCGCCCGAACCGCGTCTCACGGCAGCAATCGCATCGGCATCATTCTGCTGCTGATCTGGAGCTGCATGAAAGGCCCTTCGGGCTCGGTCCAATGGCGGCGGCTCACAGCACCTCGACCGCTGTGTCCAGAATGTAACCCACGCCGCGTTCCGTCTTGATCAGCGTCGGTTCACTCGGATTGGCCTCGAGCTTGCGACGCAAGCGCAGAATCTGCACATCGATGCTGCGATCGAAGACTTCCTCATCGTGCATACGGCTCGCGGCCAGCAACTGTTCACGGCTCAGCACGTGATGCGGGGATTGGACAAATGTGGTCAGCAGATTGAACTCGCCCGCTGTCAACGGCACGACTTCGCCACTCGGCGACTTGAGCGTGCGCGCGCGCATCTCGAGCTCCCAGCCGGCGAAGCAGTATCGGGCGCGCTTCTCTTTTTCGCGCGCGCGGCGTTGCCCGGTTTCAACGCGCCTCAGCACGGCGCGGACGCGCGCGAGCAGCTCACGCAAGCTGAACGGCTTTGTCACATAATCATCGGCCCCGAGTTCGAGACCGATGACGCGATCCGCCTCGTCGCGGCGATGACCGGTGACCACAATGACCGGAACATCCGCGTCGCTGCGCGCGCGCATCAGGGCGAGGCCGTCCTCCCCTGAGAGCTTCAAATCGAGAATGATGAGATCGACAGGCTTCTCGGCGACAACTCGCGCCATGGCCTTGCCATCGGCGACGGCGCTGACCTGAAAATCCTCCCTCTTCAGATAGCTGCTGATCAGATCGCGTATCGCCGCATCGTCGTCGACCACGAGGACATGCTGCACAGTTACCTCCGCGAGCCGGTTCCAATTTCCCTATCAAAAAGGACCGCTCTCAAGGAGCACCGTGTCCTACGATTCCGAAGTTCGCCAACAAGGGCCGCCGGATCGTGCGAACTTCGAAATCGGGGCACTAGATGCATCGAAGAAAATGCCGGAACCAACCGACGGTTCCCCTCGTTTGTTCATTTTCTCGCGAGTCCTGTAGTTCATGGCCCGGGCGTGGATGATCCTTCTGATGTGCCTGATCGCTGCCGCCGCATTCGGCGAGCCCGGCGGCGGAGAGCCCGTAACGCCGATTGAGCCATCCGAACACCTTGATGCGGCGAAAGTAGCATTGGGCCGAAAGCTGTTTCACGACCCCCGCCTTTCGCGTGGTGATGCCGTTGCTTGCTCCACGTGTCACGAGCTTCAGTCGGGCGGCGCGGATGGTCGCGTACAATCGATCGGGAGCGACGGTCGGCCGCTCGATTTCAACACCCTCACCGTTTTCAACGCGTCCGGGAACGCGAGCCTGAACTGGAAGGGAAATTTTCGCACGCTCGAGGAGCAGAACGAATCGGTTCTGCGCAACACGCGCATCATGAACGCGAACTGGGACGAGCTCCTTGCAAAGCTGCGGAATGATTCGGACTACCGGAAGGACTTCTCCGTGATCTATGGAAACAGTCCGGCACGCGCCGATCTGCTCGACGCGCTTGCGACCTTCGAACGTTCGCTCGTGACGCCCAACTCCCGCTTCGACCGCCGTTTGCGCGGCGAGCGCGGCGCGATTTCCCCCGAGGAGGAGCAGGGCTACCAGCTCTTCAAATCATACGGCTGCGTCGCGTGCCATCAAGGAGCGAACTTCGGCGGCAACCTGTCGCAGCCGTTCGGCATCTTCGACGATCCGTTCGACCCGCGCGGAGCGGCCGGCGCCGGACGGGATCACGTTGCCGCGACGGGAGCCGAGGGCGGGCAGGTTTATCGCGTACCGAGTCTGCGAAACGTCGCTGTCACGCCGCCCTACTTTCACAATGGCTACACCTCATCGCTCCCCGAAGCTGTCGAGATCATGGGGCGAAGCCAGCTCGGCCGCGACCTCTCGATAGATGACGTCCGGCTGATCGTGCAATTCCTCAATACGCTGACCGGCGAATACGAGGGACGCCCTCTCGCCGGCTCCGATAGTCCGGCGAAATGACTCCGCTGCGCTTGCTCGGGCTGGCCGCGGCAGCTCTGCTTCTGCTCTTGACCTATCTGTTGATCGAGAGCGCCGCGCCAGACGCAGCCCGCCATGAACGCATTCTCGATACGCTGCGTGCTGCAACCCTCAACGACGCGGCTCTACAACGCGATGTCCTGCAGGCGCGCGCCGGGTTACTTCGCAACTACGATCCCCTTGTCCGGTCGGTCGAGAGTCTGCGCGGCGCTGCAGCCGACTTGCGCAGGGCGGGGCAAATTGCCCGCGGCGGCATGCGCGCGGAGATCGATCGTGAAGTCGCGGCTGTCGCGGCGGCCGTCGACGAGCAGGCCGCGCTCGTCGAACAATTCAAATCCCGAAACGCCGTGCTGCAGAATTCGCTCATCTTCTTCATGCACGTGAGCGGACAGTTCCATCCCGCCGGTGGCGACGGCGACGCTGTTGGGCGGGAGATGGGAACGCTGACGAATGCCATGCTTCGTCTCACCGCCGATCCGCGCGGCGAGGCGGCGGCCGAGGTCGCGGCATCGATCGAGCGTCTCGCAGCGCTGCCGATCCAGGAGAATGGACGCGGGAATATCCGCAACCTCACTGCGCACGGGCGTCTGATCATCGCGACGCTGCCTGCCGTGAATGATCTCGTCGTGCGCCTGTTGGCCGCGCCGACCTCAGAGCGGATAAGGGCCGCTCAGAAAGTCTACCTCGATGCTCACGGACGCACCGTAGCGCGGGCCAATGTCGTTCGTGTCTTGCTCTACGGCGCGGCGGTGCTTCTCGCGGTTTATGTCGCGTACCTGTTCGTGCGGCTGCGGGCCAACGCACGAGCGCTCCGGGACCGGGAGATGCAACTGCATCAGGCACAGAAGCTGGAAGCGATCGGTACTCTCGCGGGTGGCATCGCACACGAATTCAACAACATTCTCGGCGCCATTCTTGGACACGCCGAGGTCGCACTGGCACCGCGCCCCGGCGCCCCCCCGATGCGGCATCACCTCGAGCAGATCATGAAGGCGGGGCAACGCGCGCGCCGCGTGGTCGACCAGATTCTCACCTTCAGCCGCCGCGGCGACCGACGACATCGTCCGATAGTCGCCCAGACCGCTACCTCCGAGGCAATCGAGCTCTTGCGCGCGTCGCTTCCGGCCACGCTCAGCCTGCGAACTATGCTGCGGGCTCCCGATGCAAGGATTCACGGCGATGCAACGCAGCTGGAGCAGGTGGTTATGAATCTCAGCACAAACGCAGCCCACGCCATGGACGGCCACGGCACGATCGAGATCGCACTCGACACGATCAAGGCGAAGGCCGATCTCCTGCTGTCGCACGGCAATCTTCCGGCCGGGCGCTATGTCCGGGTTTCGGTGTCGGACACCGGATGCGGCATGGATGCTCCAACCATGCGGCGCATCTTTGAGCCCTTCTTCACGACGAAGGCCGCCGGCAGCGGGACCGGTCTCGGCTTGGCGACCGTGCACGGGATCGTTGCCGAGCATCACGGAGCGATCAACGTGAAAAGCGCGCCCGGTGCGGGCACGATATTCGAAGCCTATTTTCCACAAACCGAAGCGCGCGAAGGTGGCGAGCAACGAACGGGCTCTATGCTACCGCGCGGCGAAGGGCAGACCATCCTGCTGGTCGATGACGAGCGCGACCTCGTTCTGCTCGGCGAAGAGATGCTGGCCTCCCTCGGATTCGAGCCGGTTGGCTTCGATAATGGCAGCGCGGCACTTGGGGCATTCCGAGCCGATCCTCATCGTTTCGATCTCGTGCTCACCGACGAAGTCATGCCGGCGATGACCGGCACCGAGCTTGCCAGTGCAATGCATCAGCTGTGCCCCGATCTGCCTATTGTCCTGATGACCGGTTACACCGGACCCGTGCCGATCGATCGCATCCGCGACAGCGGCATCAGAGAGGTTATCAGGAAGCCTCTGCTCTCGGCAACGATCGCGCACTGCCTCGCACGCCACCTGCATTGAGTTATCGCGCCGACTATCGCGCGTGCTGCAATTGTAGCTAGAGCCTTTTCCGTTCCGATTGAATCGGAACGGGGCTCTAGCTTTTTATTTTGACGCGTTTTCTTCACGCGAACCGGTATCCACCCCGGATCAAGTCCGGGGCAGGCTTTCGCTTGAAAACGCTCTGGACGCCGACCGTCTGAAATCATCCGACAGCGCCAGCATCCAAAGTGCTCCGGCTTCAACGCAGAGCCCGGAAGTGCCGCGATGATCCGCGTGAGGGAACTCCTGGCGCGGCGCGCATGCAAGCGGGCATCGGCAGAAATCGATCGGCGGCGGGCCCGAAGATTACGGCTGTAACCAAAGCGCTGTTCGACTGAAATCATTCTGTAGCGGGCGCGACCGAATACTGGGTCTACGAGCCAAGAAACTCAGAACTCACGGAGAGCGGCGATGAATGCGTTGAAGAGCTTGGTGAGCGGACTAATCACGGCGGCCTCGACCGCGTTGATCCTTTTTGGCAGCGGGGCGCATGGGCAAGAGGTGAAGGATCCTGCCACCTTGCCGCCGATCGAAACGATCGACGCGCAAACCGATATCGCTGTCTTCCTTCAAAACGGCGTGCCGAATGAGTTGCGGCTTGCTGCGCTTCGGCGCGCCTGGACAGAGGATCCCGCGATCCGGGACTTCAAGGGGCCGCAGGAGAACGACTGGAATTTCAACGACCCTAACGGCGTCCCGGGCTTTGGCGAACTCGGCCCCGAGGTCAATGTCAAAAGGAAGGTGGCGGAGATTCTTGGTGAGGCTCCGCGCGTGGCGTTCGCCGCTCGCCGCTGACGCGGCCCGGCGAATTAAACAGCCTTTCGTCTCTCATCAATACCTCAACGTCATCTTCGACGTGAATGACATTGTTGATCAACCAAAGCGGAGTGCCTCATGTCGCAGGTAGCAACAAAGCCCGGTACGATCAGCGCTTACCAGCCGCGGCATCCGTCGGATGAGGCGGCACGCGCCGGAAAGCTGCAGGTGCTGCTGCTGATGGGCAGCGGCGTCGTCGCCGCAGCCCAAATCGGCAAGGCCATCATCTCGGTTCCGTTGATCCGCAGCGAGCTGACGCTCAGTCTTGATCTCGCCGGGCTGATCGTCGCGACGTTCGCGACAATCGGCGCGATGACGGGCATCGGCGCCGGCCTCGTGGTCAGCCGGTTGGGCGCCAGGCGGTCCCTGATCGGCGGGATGGGCGTCATCGCGCTCGGCAATATGATCGGCGCCAATGCGCCCGATCAGCTTGTTCTGCTCGTGGCGCGCATCATCGAAGGGGTCGGCTTCCTGGCTGTCGTGCTCGCGGTCCCGAGCATGCTCGCGCAACTGGTCACGCGCGAGAAGCGAGATTTCGTGATGGCCGCCTGGAGCGCGTACATGCCCATCGGCATCATGCTGATGCTGTTGGTCGCGCCGCTGCTGCCGACGATCGGCTGGCGCAGCTTCTGGCTCGCCAACGCATTGGCGACGGGCTCGTGCGCGATCCTGCTGGCGATCCATGCGCCGGCGACGCCGGCGACGGCGCGCGCGGGAGTGGCCCGCTTTTTCGCGGACGCCTTGACCATCGTCCGTCAACCGAGCTGCCTGGTACTTGCTTTCGCGTTCTTCGCGTATTCGTGCCAGATCTTCTCCCTTACCTTTGCGCTGCCGCTTCTGCTCACGTCGGCGTATGGCGTGTCGCTCGGCGCGGCCGGCCTGCTCAGCGCCATGGTGTTGGCGGTCAGCGCGATCGGACATCTTTCGTCGGGCCTCCTGCTGCGAGCTGGCGTGCCGATCTGGGCCAACATCGCGGCAGCGTTCGGATTCTTTGTGCTTTCAGGCTTTGCCGTGTATGGCAACGTACTTCCGCCGCAAGGCATCTCGCTCGTCGCCGCGCTTGCGCTCGGAGTGGGCGGTCTTGCACCAGGCGCAATCTACGCTGCAGCCCCGCATGCGGCGCCGGCCCCCTCGGCAGTGCCGCCCACCATCGGGCTGGTGCAGCAGGCCAGCAGTCTCGGTCAATTTGCCGGCCCAGCCTCGCTCGGCCTGTGGGTCGAGCACCTCGGCTGGCAGGCCGCGCCGGCCATCCTGGCACCGGCCGCTCTGCTCGGGCTCGCCTGCGCATTCGCGATCCGACGCATTCTCGCCGCTGCCGAACACCGATGATCGAGATCATCGAACAAGGAGATAGGTGATGCACATGAAGCGTGTTGACCGCATGCAGAAGAACGACCGCCTTATGGTGGGCCCGATGGCGCGTGACACGGCTCAAACGAAGCGGGCTGTGGACGGGGTCCTTGATCTAGTCCACGCGGCCGCCGACGAAATCGGACGCAGCCGCCGCCTCCCCGACGCGGTCGTCGCCGCCCTGCGCGACACAGGGATCAACCGCCTGTTGATCCCGGCAGCCCTCGGTGGAATGGAGGCGCCGATCACAGACGTGATGGACGTCATGGAGCGCATCGCGGCAGTCGACGGCAGCGCCGGGTGGTGTGCGGCAATCGGCGCGGGGAGCAACGTGTTCGCCGGCTACATGCCCGCAACGGGCGCCAGCACGGTATTCGCCGACCCGGATCAAGGCAGCGCCACCATGTTCGCCCCGGTCGGCCGGGTGGTCAGCGACCACGGCCGAGCCACGCTGAGCGGCCGCTGGCCATTCACCAGCAACTGCCTCCACAGCGCATGGGTCGGCCTCGGCGCACTGTTCCATGAGGCCGATGGAGTCGATCCCGTGCCGCGCATGGTGTTCGTGCCCGTGGCCGACCTGACGATCGAGGACACCTGGGATGTCGTGGGCCTCCGCGGGACCGGCAGCCACCCGACGGCACGCTATGGCGGCTGCCCATCTACACGACGCTGCTGCCGACCCTCGTCGCCGTCCCGCTCGGCATCGCCCGGGGCGCCGTCGACGAGGTGTCGCGGCAGGCGCGCGAAGGCCGGACCGCGCGGCGGGGCCAATTGGCCGACGCGCCGATCTCGATGGCCGAACTGGCCGTCGCAGATACGCGACTGCGGGCGGCCCGGGCCGGATTGCGCGACGCAGTCCGCGAGGCACACATGCACGCCGAACGCGGAGAGCCGATCAGCCGTCGCCTGCAGGCTCGCATCTGCGTGGCTGGCATGCACGCCTGCGACACGAGCGTGGAGGTGACGTCCACTGCGCACCACCTTGGCGGCGGCGCCGCCGCTTACCGTGGGAGCCGCCTGCTGCGGGCCCTCAGCGACGTGCAGGCCGCGCGCCAGCACCTGCTGTTCTCCCACCAGCACTTGAGCGAGCTGGGCAAGCTCGTCGCGGGCCTGGACGTGGTCTATCCTCCCTACGTCACGTGACGGCCAGCCACTGGTCAGCTCGATTCCGTTGCCATTGAGATCAATGCGGCGGCTTCGAGGGCGATTGCATCTGCTGCATTCATGACCGTTCGATCCTCCGGCCGGTCACAACGCGCTCGTCCACCTCGTCCCCGGAGCATCGCGGGCACGTCATGCCGGCGAAACGTCGAAAGCGCGGCTGCGGTTCCTGCTTTAACAAAACTTTTGAAATGAGCTTTGCCGGAGAAGTCCTTCCGGATGCTCAACCGGTTTCAAAATTCTTCTAAACTACAATGAACATGTAGTAGAAACGGCACGGCATCGAAAACCGCGGATGGCGCGTAAGCCAGCGAAAGGACAAACAAGCAATGGCCAAGAACACGATTTGCCTGTGGTACGATAAGGACGCAGAGGCTGCTGCCCGCTTTTACGCCGAAACCTTTCCCAACAGTGCCGTGGGTGCCGTCCACCGTGCACCCAGTGACTATCCATCCGGCAAGGAGGGCGACGTGCTGACGGTAGAATTCACAGTCGCCGGCGTCCCCTGTATCGGCCTCAACGGCGGTCCCGCGTTCAAGCATAACGAAGCTTTCTCGTTTCAGATCGCCACCGATGATCAGCAAGAGACCGACCGCTACTGGAACGCCATTGTCGGCAATGGAGGCCAGGAGAGTGCGTGCGGCTGGTGCAAGGACAAGTGGGGCGTCTCCTGGCAAATCACGCCGCGCGTGCTGATGGAGGCACTGGCGGCCGGCGGCGCTGAAGCAAAGCGCGCATTCGATGCCATGATGGGCATGAAGAAAATCGACGTCGCCGCGATCAAAGCGGCGCGGCGCGGCTGATGTTCAAAACAAGAACTTCCCCGGATCGCCGTGTCTTGGCCCGGCTCAATCGTCGCGGGTGCGAGACGATTCGCATTTCTTTCGGGCTCAAGCCGGCGGCTCGACTGCACCCGGTTGAGATAGCCGTAGATGTAAAGCTTCAGAAGAACCGAGGGGTGGTACGCAGGCCGGCCTGTCGCGGCAGGCTCGACGCCTTCGAAGCCGGGATCGGTCAGATCGAGCCCGTCGACAAAGCAATCCACCACACCAACGGAATTGCTCTCCTCGACCCCACTCATGGAGGCATTCTGGCACCAACGTCGATTGTCCGCGATCGGCACCTTCAACGAAGCGCTTCATGAATTGCCCCCCGGCAAACCGTGCAGCGAATCATAGCAGACCGCTCGTTTTCACACAGCCAGGGTCATGAACTGACCTAATGCATCATTGGTGGAGAGTCCGTTTAGCCCCCCAACAGCGGATATGTGTTGGTCGGGGCTGGAATCGTGATTCAATCGGTATCGCGCACGAGACGGGCAACCGAGATACCCAAGCGAACTGTCCAACGATCGCCATGAACGCCGGCGAGTGTGGGCGGGCGAAACAACCGGGCCACCATGTCCTCTAGCTCCAACACCAGTATCGCCAAGAAAGCTCGCACAAAGGCCGAGGCGGATTTTGCCACCTGGCTAATGATGGCCAAGCTCGGTGGTTTCGATGACCTTCCGTCAAACGCACAGAGCTTTCTGATTAACTATCGAACCCGACTCGAGACGATGAGCGAGGCCGAGTCCACGGCCCTGGCCGTTCGCGAGGTCTACAGCGCTTATTACAGCGAAATGGGAGGCGTGGGCGCGGCGCCGGAACCAAAAGCTCGCACACCAACGACAGAGGGCAAAGTCGCGCGGTTCCAGAGACGGCCTAAACCCAACCCGGTCTATCGGCTGCGCGCCATTCGACGAGGCCAACGATCCGAAAATCCCTCCCGGCACTGCTGATTTTCGCGAGCATGGTGGCTCTGATTGAGTTGGCGCTTCTCAAACGGTGAAACCGGCTAACTACTTGAAAAGCTTGGTGGGCGCACCAGGGCCCGAACCTGGGACCCGATGATTAGGAGTCTGACACTTAACGCTATGTTTCAAATACTTAGCTATAAATTGTGCTGCTTTGAGACCTAAGGGGATCAATGCGTTACACCTCAATTGTAAATCGCAATCGACATCATGTATGTCACAATGCCCAGTTACTTCCTGAACGAAGAACAGCGCCGCGAGCAGCCTCTGGCCGGCAGCCTGTTTGCGATTCATGGGCTGGGCGTGGGCGGATTGCCGCCGGCGCGTTTTGCCGGCTAGTTTAGAGCCTTATCGTCCGCAGCCGCAATGTCGCGGACGCCTGCGCGCGAGCAGGTCGGCATCGGCGGCGACGAATTCGGCCAGTGAATCCTGCAGGCCGCCCACGCCGCCCGTCATTCCATAGACCTCGTCGTCGCGATGGAATTGGGTCACACCCGTCCCGATGCTTTCGACAACTCCTGCAAGGTTGACACCCGGGATTGCAGGAAGAGGTTGACGCGCATGCGCGGCTTGTTTCCAAACCCTTGCGGCCAAGCGCCCGCCATTTGTTTGAAATTTTCCGAAGACTTGAGTGGGGCAATTTACTCGAAATTTTATCGTGCGCTCTAGTCCCACAGTCGAAAGCTCCGTCTCCAAAACGGAAAAGTGCCTTACCGGAGCGGTTCGTCATCCTGCCCTGCCCCTGGCGCCAACGGATCACTCGAGAGCTTCGTCTCTTCGCCCAGATTGCGCGGCGAAGAGCTCAATTGAATAAAGCTTTAGCTGACTTGGAATGGAAATGAATTTAGCACGCGAGTCGATCGAATTATTGGGACAGATTGCGCGAATCTTGTGGTTCGAAGGTGCCAGGCACGGGCTGCGCGATCGCGAATGGATGGCGCTTCGTTTTCTCTCCCACGCCAACCGGTTCTCCAGGACGCCCTCCGCCCTGGCGAATTATGTCGGAACGACGCGAGGCACCGCGTCATTCATCATAAACGAACTTGAACGGCTGGGATATCTGGAAAGGATGCGCTCCGCCAAGGACAAACGCTCGGTGATGCTGAGCATCACACAGCAAGGCAAGAAGTTCCTGGCGCGCGATCCCGGCAATGTCCTCGTGGAGGCGATTGCCGTGCTCGATGACGACGGCACGATCCGCTTTCGCGACGCGCTCCGGCATGTGCTGGATCAATCGGATGTGGCCGAGCAGCGACACGATACCGACGTTTGCAAGCGGTGCATCTTCCTCAGGGAAGATCGCTCGACCACCGATAGCAAGGCCTCAGTGGAGTTCACCTGCCGGCTGTTTCGCGCAGCGATCGCCCCGGCGGAGATCGAATTGCTGTGCACCAGCTTCGAACATCACCGGCAATAGCAGGAATGTCACGTCGTTCCGGCTCCGAGTTCAAGGCGTTGCTTTGCGGGCAGAGTAGACAGCCCCGCTGCTGGACAACACAACAAGTCGTCCATTCTCGCTCCTGATCTCCTCGATACGACCGAGCCCAGGCACCTGCTGTCCAAGAATGGTCTCGACGACACCATTTGGTCCCTGCAGGATCGCGATTCCTTCATAAGCTTGGCGAACCGCCCAACCCTTGACTGCCTTTCGGGGAGCCGACCCGCGTTCGGACGGAGACACCGAACCGGTGACCTCCGGCGCGGAGGCTGCCGATGCCATCATCGGCATCGCCGGTGCCGGAGGCTGGGACTGTGACGCGACCGGCATCGGAGCCTGGGTTTGCGCCAGGGCAAGCTTGTCGAGCTTCGCTGTCGAGGAAGAGCTGATCCGTTCGATGCGGTCGAGATTTTCGGCAAACCGGCCAAACCGATCGTTTGTTGCCTTGCTCGAAAGGTCGACGGCGGTGCGTAGCCCGTCAAGATTTTCGGACATGCCTGATACTTGCTTGCGCAGTTGCGCGACGGTCTCGCGCAGGTTTCTGATCTCGGTGTTTGCCGCGACGTTCGTCTGGCCCGGCTGTGTGGTGAAATAGGCGATCACGCCCGTGCACCCGCTGACCACCAGGCCCAGAGCTACCGCCAATGTCGCGAGCGGCATGACCCAGGGCGGACGCGGCGCCGGATGCTTGGCCACGATGAGGGCTGGCCGCACCACGACTGGCGCAGGCTTCGGTATCGCCATCTTGTCCAGCCGTGCCTTCGCGCGAATGCGCTTCAGCCCCTCGAGCGCTTCTTTGGCTAGAGCTTCATCGGTCGAAGCCGCGGACGTGCCTGTGCCGCTTGCCGCAGGCTTGGCAGTTCGCACCGCATTTTCCTTCGCATCATGCGCGTCTGGAGCCCGCTTCGCCGCCTCGGAAGTCCCTGCGGTCTCACCGGGACGAACTTTGCCTTCGGAAAACATATGAAAATGCTCCGCCTCGATTCGATTTACCAAGCGAAGGTAGTTGCCGAAGCTTGTCTGAAACCAGCGTACAGAAGATGCCCGTTACGCGCGACGCGACGTCAACTCAGCACGATGCGTCACGCGCGACACGCAAGAGTGCGACTCGAAAGTCACAGCCGCCAAGATTTTGCCAGGCTTGACTCGTGCTGCCACAGGCTAACCGATTGTCGCGTGCCGGAATTGCGGCTCCGAGAGTCGATCCGGCGTTGAAAACCCGTCCATGAGAAGAAGCACACAATACCGCTGAAAATAGCCGCAATCCCGCAGTTGCGAAGAAAGTCAAATTGACTTCAAGCAAATATAGTTCGAATTGCAAATCAACTGATACGTTTATAAAATTAAGAAACAACCGACAAAAACAAACAGCATCAAGTTCGCATACAAAGAGGTTTGTTCCGCGTGCTTGATCGGAAATCGGCGATAGTTACAGTCCTTGTCAAGTGATTCGCTCGTTAGTTAGCGAGGAGATCGACACAGATCGGTGGTGTTCGGACGCGACAAGCAACTTGGCGCAACTGTTCTAGGTCGTCTCCCAATTCGCTCCGCGGTGATCCGTAAGACACCTGCCGAGCCCCATATTGTAGCGTTCAGTATCGAGTCGAAGTAGCAGGCCTGCAAGCGCAGGCGCTGAATGCGTAAGGTTGCCTAACACAACCAAAACAACCGTTCGCAGGGAATGTCGTCAAACAGCATGGCTGATCGAGCCGGGCATTATAACAACAGCCGGCCGAGTTTCAGCGAGTACGAAACAGGGGCGAAAGACTGATGTATATAATCGTTGATGATCGCGAAATCGTCGCGAATGGCTACGTTGGAGGGCTTGTTCGTGAAGGTGTTTCGTCGATCGGCTTCTCCTCCAGCGAATTCTGGGACTGGCTGCAATCTGCGAGTGAGGCAGATCTGGCAGCGGTCGACGCCTTCCTTCTGGGGGAGTTCGAAGCGCGCGGAAGCCTTCCGCGGGCTGTGCTCAAGCGATCGTCAGCACCCATCATCGCCCTGAGCGGTCTCAAGATGCTCAAGAACACCCTGGAGCTGTTCGAGTCCGGCGTGGACGATGTGGTACACGTTCCGATTCATCTGCGCGAGATTCTCGCCAGAACCGCGGCGATCTCGCGGCGGAAAATGGGCGACCTGCGGCGGCCGTGCGAAACCAAGATTCAGGTCTTCTTCAACGGGCGCGATCCGGAGATCGGCGGGCGTGCCCTCACCCTGCCGCGCCGCGAATTGCGCATTCTCGAATACATGGTCGGCAACCACGGCAAATGGATCACGAAGACGCAGATATTCAACGCGATCTACGGCATCTTCGAGTCGGCATTCGACGAGAGCGTGATCGAGAGCCATGTCAGCAAGCTGCGCAAGAAGCTTCGCGATCGCCTCGGCTTCGACGCGATCGTGGCGCGACGGTACGTGGGATATCGGCTGGACATCCCGGCGCGTAACGCCATCGACGAGCAACAGATCCAGGATCTCGGCGAAGTCGGCATCCTGCTGAACAGGGCCCATGCCGGCCCAGCGGTGTACTCCGCCGGCAGCTAACGCTGCGGCCAGACATCCGCAACAAGGCGACACCGGCCCTGCGCACTTCAGGCGCGCAGGGCCGGTGCGTTTTCAGCCGCAGACATTCCCCGTCACAGTTATTCCATCCGCAGACATGCGAAAGCCCGCACCGGCATGCCTCTCAGCACTCGTGCATGCCCGGCACGCTAGAGCATGATCCGGAAAAGTGGGAACCGATTTTCCCTCGGGACAAACGCGAAGCGTTTGCCCGGAGATCATGCTCAAACAATAGACTAGAGCAAGATGACGATTCGAAGAAAAGTCATCACGCTCTAGGGCTTCTGCCGGAATTCTTCCTTGGAGACGTAGTTGAAATCCTCAATCAGGACGTCCTGGACGATGTCGGCCTGCATCCGCTCGTTGACGCCCTGCTTGATGGACGCCGTGAGGATCGACAGGTCGTAACGGGCAAGCTTCCTGAAATCCAGGCGCTCGTCCGCATAGATCCTGCGGAAGGCTTGATCCACGACGAACGGCTCGGGTGGAACGGTGAGCTGGTGCATCGTCCGCGCCTCGACCGTGTAGACGAACCGCGCGACGATGTAGCCCTGGACGTTTCCGTTCTCGACCATGGGCACGCTCATCGCCCGCGTCTTCTGGTACCGCAGGCCGTCGAGATATTCCTCCTTTTGCGGCAACAGGCTGCCGTTCTCCTTCCAATAAGCAACCGCATAGCTCGCTCCTGCCGTGATGATACAGACCCAGACTCCGGCCAGCACCAGTCTGATCATTTGCTGTTCCATGTTGCACGGGCGCTGTAAGTACCGTCCGACTCGGCCTCCCTTATCGCCTTCACTATGATGCTCGCCACGTCACGCACGGCGGCGTAATGCATCTCCAGGATTGCGCGGTTTCGCTCGAGCTTCTCGCGCAGCCTCTGAATCTCCTCCGTGATCTGTGGTTCGCCGCCAAGGTGAATCCGCGCCCGCATCAGGCGGACGAATTCCAGCATGCTCTGGCTCTTGCGCGCGCTGAAATCATCGAAATCGACCTTCGCCCGGGTCTCGAGCGCGATCGTTTCTTCTCCTACGACGTCCTCGAGTCTTCGAATCGCCGCCAGCAAGCCGCGCACCTCGTCCGGCCTCGCGCCGTTAGCCTCCGTAGACGTGGCTGCGTTGCTCCCCACCGGCACATGCACGGGTAGCGTCGCGCCGTCCAGGCCTTCGGTCTCCACGTTCAACGATTCTGCAACCATCGCGTTCCCGCCGTCATCTACCTGCATTTGAAATCAACCCCTCAAATCTCGTCAGCCATCCCACGCCCATCATCCTGCCTTACCTGAATTGTCCCGAACCGCCGGATGCGCAGCGGCGAGTTGCCTGGCAATGCCGATCCCCTTGCCTTGGGCAAGCTGATTGCCGAGTTGCTCCGCCAACATCGACCGCCACACACTGCCGGCGGTGCCCTTTCCGAAAATGCCCGGCGACTGTTGCGGCAGCATCGTGTCGACAAAGACCTGGAGAACGAACGCCTCGAACTTGCGATACACCTCGCCCTGCGACGGAGCCTTTATCACCCGCACCGGCGCGGCCGCGCTCGGCGAGCCCGCCTCGGCTTGCGCGGTCGTCGCCGCCGATGGACCGTTCGCGGCGCTCGCGGTTGCCGAGGCCTTGCTGATCTCTGAGTCCATTGTGGCGGCAAAGTCGGCGTCTGAGGACTTCAGGGCGTCCAGCTTCGCGGTCGCCGTGCGCTGCGTTACCGGATTGCCGGCCTCCAGCACGTCGAGAACAACATCAGGTATGGGTGTCACGATCATTTCCTTGGATCCGGTTTGTTGGCCGTAGACGTCCAATCACGCGCACCCGGATTCACGCCTGTCATTTCTTCGAGTGAACGCCTCTCCGCGTCGCGAAGCTTGTCGGCCATGGCTGCTTTCACGACCTGCTCCAGTTGCCTTACACGGCGATTCTCCGCCCGAACCTGGTCACGCTGCCGGGACGCCTGGGCCTGAACGGCGTGAACCCCGACGCTCGTCGTCGTGAGGCGCCGCGAGATCGATTCACTCGACGACCCCATCGGCAGCTCCATCCCGTTGAGGGCACCGACCAGATAGGCCTCCTCATCGTGCAACTGCTTCTCCTGTTGCCGCAATTGCGCGAGCTGCCACTCGAACAGCCGGAGCTGGAGCTTCACGAGCGAGACCATGCGATCAAGCTTTTCTGCGCGCGAATTGATCGTCGTCATTCCGCCAGCCTCGATGACATGCCGATCATGAATTGCGTCAGCAGCTCGTCGCTGGTTAGGTAGAGCAGCAGAAATCCACCAAGCATTACGAACGGGACCGAAATGAAATAGACGGGTATCGTCGGCGTCAGCTTGTTGATGAGGCCGATCGCCAGATTGACGACGACGGAGTAGATGATGAACGGGCTGGTGATCCGCAGCGTCAGCACGAAGGCCTCCGAGAGACGATTGACGAGCTGCGCCAGCGCCATATCTCCGCTGATCCTGTCGCCGGGATGCCAGACGTCGTAGGAATTCATGAGACCCCGCAGGACCTGCCAATGCTGGTCGGTCATGAAGAACAGCGTGGTGACGGCGGCTATGATGAGCGGGACCAGCGCCGGCGCCGGATCGACATCGCCGACCTGCGTTCCCGGGATGTTGCTCAGCCCGATCGCGCTCGCCATGGCCGTTAGCATGGTCTGAAGCGCAAGAAAGAACACGCGCCCGCCGAGACCGATGACGCTGCCGATCAGGAGCTCGGAGCTGATCAGGAACGCCAGAGTGAGCGGCGGGGCGTCGGCCAGCAGCGGCTGCAGTTTTGCAATCAGCAAGGGCGTGAGCGCGAAGGTGGTGACGATCGCGACGAAGAGGCGAATCTGAGCGGGAATGTTGACGCTGGAGAATCCCGGCACGAGCATCAGGCAGGCGCCGATGCGGCAGAACACGATGAACGTCGCCAGAACGCTGTCCGTAAGACCGCTGATCACGACACGGCTCCAAGCGGCTTGATTTCGGCGCATCGCGCGACCTCGACGTGCGACAGGATCGGCAAGGTCGGAAAAACCCGCTCCAGGATCATCCGGACATAGGGACGCGCTTCCGGGGTCACCGCCAGCACGACGCTCCCCTTTTCGGTGAACTTCCGGATCGCGGCACTGGCTTCGGTCGCGAATTGCTCGATTAGCCGCGGGTCCGCGTCGAATTCGACCACGTCGCCCTTGGCGTCGCGCTTCAGGCTTTGGTGGAACGCCAGGTCCCAGCGATTGCCGAGACGAACGACGTTGAGGACACCGTTGTCAGAGAGATCGCCGCAAATCTGCTGGGCAAGACGGACCCGGACGTGTTCGGCGACCTGCTCCGAACGCCTCACATGGGGAGCGATCTCGGCAATCGCCTCGAGGATGAGATGAAGGTTCCTGATCGACACACGCTCGGCCAGGAGAATCTTCACGATCGCCAGCAATCCCGAATAGGAGATCTGTGACGGACAGAGATCATCGACCAGGCGCTTGTATTCCGGATCCAGCCGGTCAAGCAGGCCGCGCATGTCCTTGTAGGACAGGAGCTGGGCCAGGTTTACCCTGATGACCTCGCTCAGATGCGTGAGCAGCACCGACAGATTGTCCACGGGCTTGCAGCCCTGCCGCTTGGCTTCCTCCGCGAAGGCTTCCGTAATCCACAGTGCCTTCATGCCAAAGGCCGGCTCGACCACCTCGTCTCCGGGAACGTCGGGCCTGCCGTCCTGATCGACGAGCACGAGCACCTCTCCGAGCCGGAGCTCGCCATGGGCCACCCGCGTGTCATGGATCCGGATCTGGTATCCCTTGGCATCGATCGACAGATTGTCGGTGAGCTTGATCTCCGGAATCACGAACCCGTACTGCTTGGCGAATTTCTTGCGGATCTTGCTCACGCGATGGGCGAGTTCGTTGCGGGAACCCAGCAGGTGAACCGCCAGCTGACTCCCCAGCGAGAGCTCGATCTCTGCAGTCTTCAGCGATTCCTTGACGGATTCCTTGGCCTCGGCCTGGACCCGCTCGTCCGCCTTGCGGGCCTCCTCCTTCTGCTGCCGCGCCGCCTCTCGTCTCGGCAGCGAGTAGCCCACGAAAGCCATGACGGAGCCGAGCAGCAGGAACGGCGGCAGCGGCAGCCCCGGCATCAGCGCCAGGACGAACATCATCAGGGCGGCTGCGGACACGGCGCGCGGATAACCACCGAGCTGCCGGAGCACCGCCTGCTCGGCCGATCCCCTGGCCCCGCCCTTCGAAACCAGAAGGCCCGCCGACAGCGACACGATCAGGGCCGGCATCTGCGACACGAGACCGTCGCCGACGGACAATTTGGTGTAGACATCGGCAGCGCGCTCGAGCGTCAGGCCATGATGCGTCACACCGATCACGATGCCGCCAAAAATGTTGATCGCCGTGATGATCAGACCTGCGACGGCATCGCCGCGCACGAATTTCGAGGCCCCGTCCATCGCGCCGAAGAACGCGCTCTCCTCTTCGAGCTCACGGCGCCGCCGCTGGGCTTCCTTGTCATCGATTAGGCCTGCGGACAGATCCGCATCAATCGCCATCTGCTTGCCGGGGATGGCGTCCAGCGTAAACCTGGCTCCGACCTCCGCGATACGGGTGGCTCCCTTGGTGATCACGACAAAATTCACCGTGACCAGGATCGCGAAGATGATCAGACCGATGACGAAATCGCCGCCCATGACGAACTTGGAAAAGCCGGCGACAACATAGCCGGCAGCCTGTTCACCCTCGCCGCCACGCGACAGAATCAGGCGGGTGGTGGCGATGTTCAGGGCAAGCCGCAGGATTGTCGCGATCAGCAGCACCGTCGGGAAGGCCGAGAAATCA
>WNGG01005706.1_pt1 | contig 18051 bp, 21 predicted proteins | sample 5400661 | NCBI WGS metagenome assembly WNGG01 (sample SAMN13153372, study PRJNA577476) | soil metagenome | isolation source: 100 cm soil or saprolite under Garry oak tree replicate 1 | place: USA:California | collected 2016-06-15
GTTGAGCAGGGTGGATTTGCCGCTGCCCGACGGCCCCATCAACGCGGTGAAGCTCCGCTCCGTGAATTCGAGGGTCAGGTCCTCGAAGACTTCGATGACCTGGGTGTCGCGCTGAAACGACTTGTGGACGTTGCGGATCTCGACGAGTGCCATAGGACGCCGCTGCCGGATGGTACGGGGTGAGCGATTAGGGGCTGGCGGCGGGGGTGCGCACCCGCACGCGCTGTCCTTCTTGCGGGTTCTCAAGCCCGCCGACGAGCAGGAGCTCGCCTCCCGAAAGCCCCGAGCGAATCTCGCGCAAGTTACCACTCACCGGACCCGCGTCAACCTCGCGCCGCTGGGCACGGCCGCCGCGCACGACCCACACCACGGCCCGTCCGTTCTCGGAGCGCACGGCGGTGGCGGGCACGGTGATCCGCGGCGCCGCCGCCGGCGCGGGCCCCGCGTCTTCGAGGAACTCCACCTTCGCGCCCATCTCCGGGAGGATGCGGGGATCGTGGTCGAGGATGGCGACCTTCACCTGCACGGTGGCGCGCTGCCGGTCCGCCGTGGGCACGACCTGGCGCACCGTGCCGCGGAACGCCGTATCAGAGTAGGCATCGAGCGTGATGCGCGCCCGCTGGCCGCCGTGCACCCGGGCGATGTACGCCTCGTTCACGTCCACCTCGACCTCGAGCGTCGCGAGATCGGCCATTGTGACGACGGCGCCGCGGGTGAGGCCGCCGCCCACCGACGGCGCGACCACTTCCCCGACTTCCGCCTCCTTGCGGAGCACGGTGCCGGCGAACGGCGCGCGGATGTAGGTGTTCTCGAGGTTCGCTTGCGCAAAGCGCAGCGCCGCGGCTGCGGCGTCGACCCGCGCCTCCTGGGCCTGCCCGCGCGCCTCGCCCTGTCGCGCGCGGCTCTCGGCGCCCTCCGCGTCCTGCGCCGACACGAGGTTCGGGTTCTGGGCGCGCAGGTCGCGCGTCCGCACGAACTCCCGCTGCAGCTCGTCGCGATCCGCCGCGGCTTCGAGCAGCGTCGCGCGCGCGCTCGCGAGCTGGGCCTCGGCCTGGGCCACGGCCGCCGCGTAGTCGGCGTTGTCCAGGCGGGCGATGACCGCCCCTTTCCGCACGACGGATCCCTCGCTCACCTCGAGGGACGCGAGCCGGCCGGGGATCTTGGCGGACACCGCCGCCTTGGTACGGGCGACGACGTAGCCGTTCGCCACGACGCCGACGGGGGCGTCGCCGCTTCCGGCGTCGCCGCGGGAGGCGACGACCACGTCCACCGGCACCGCCGAGCCGCGCTTGAGCAACGCCACGAGGCCGCCGACGACGACGAACGCCCCGGCGGCGAACCACGCCACGCGCCGCAACGCCCGCCGTACGGCGGGCGAGGGCTCGTCGCGATCGATGCGCAGTTTGGCGAGGTCAGGGACGGTGGACACGCCTCGCGCGCCGGCTCAGGCTCCGGCGGGCTCCGGCGGCGGGCTTCCCAACACGGGACCACGCGCCGGGGTCTTCTCCACGGGGGGAGTGGCGGGGGCGCTTCCCGCGGTCGGGGGCGCCGCGGGCGCGACCGGCGGCAGCGGCTTCCCGGCGACGACCAGCTCGACCTCCTCACGGTCCAGCGTCTCGCGCTCGAGCAGCGCGGCAGCGACGCGATCGAGCGTCGCGCGGTGTTGCAACAGTATCTGCCGGGCGCGCTCGTACGCTTCGCCGAGCACGCGCTTCAGCTCCGTATCGACCAGCTCGGCGGTGCGCTCCGAGATCTCGCGGCGCTGCACCACCTCACGCCCGAGGAAGATCTCGGCCTCGCGGTCCCCGACCGTGATCGGCCCCACCGCCTCGCTCATCCCGAACTGCGTCACCATGCGGCGCGCCATCTCCGTCGCCTGCTGGATGTCCTGCGCGGCGCCGGTCGTCACCTTGTCGGGCCCGAACACCAGCTCTTCGGCGACGCGGCCGCCGTATGCCATCGCCAGCCGCCCGAGGATGTACTGCTTCGTGTAGTTGTGCCGATCCTCCTCGGGCAGCGAGAAGGTGAGCCCGAGGGCGCGGCCGCGCGGTACGATCGTCACTTTGTGGATCGGGTCGAGGCCCGGGACCTTGAGGCTCACGAGCGCGTGCCCCGCCTCATGGTAAGCCGTGAGGCGCCGCTCCTCCTCGGAGAGGACCATGCTCTTGCGCTCGAGGCCGAGCATGACCTTGTCCTTGGCGTCCTCCAAGTCCGCGCTGTCCACAGCTGGCTTGTTGCGCCGCGCGGCGAGCAGGGCGGCTTCGTTGACGATGTTCGACAGCTCGGCACCGGACAGTCCGGGCGTGCCCTTGGCGATGCGCTCCAGGTTCACGAGCGGGGCGAGGGGGATCTTGCGCGTGTGCACGCGCAGGATCTGCTCGCGGCCCTTGATGTCGGGCATGTCCACCACGATCTGGCGGTCGAACCGCCCGGGGCGCAGCAGCGCCGGGTCGAGGATGTCCGGCCGGTTCGTGGCGGCGAGCAGGATGACCCCGTCGTTCGACTCGAACCCGTCCATCTCCACCAGCAGCTGGTTGAGCGTCTGCTCGCGCTCGTCGTGCCCGCCGCCCAGGCCGGCGCCGCGGTGCCGGCCCACCGCGTCGATCTCGTCGATGAAGATGATGCAGGGGGCGTGCGCCTTCCCCTGCTCGAACAGATCGCGCACTCGCGAAGCGCCGACCCCGACGAACATCTCGACGAAGTCCGATCCCGACATGGAAAAGAAGGGGCGCCCCGCCTCGCCGGCGACCGCCTTCGCGAGCAGCGTCTTCCCGGTCCCCGGCGGCCCGATCAGCAGGGCGCCCTTCGGCAGCCGGCCCCCCAGGCGCTGGAACTTCTGCGGATCCTTGAGGAAGTCGATGATCTCCTCGAGCTCCTGCTTCGCTTCGTCGCATCCCGCGACGTCGGCGAAGGTCACCTTCGGCGTGTCGCCCGAGAGCAGCTTGGCCTTGGACTTCCCGAAAGCGAAGGCGCGGTTCCCGCCTTGCTGCATCTGGCGCAGCATGAAGATGATCAGGCCGAGGATGAACAGGTACGGCAGGAAGCTGAAGAGGAACACGCCGAACGACTGCTTCTCCTCCTTGGCGCGCACGTCCACGCCCTTCTGGCGCAGCGTGGCGACCCAGGAGTCGCTCGACTCGAACGGCAGCAGCGTGATGAAGTGCTCGGCCGTGCGATGCCCCACCGTCACGGCGGTCTTGAAGTCCCCGTGCACCTGGCGCTCGGTGATCTCGACCGCCGCGACGTTCCCGGCCTCGAGCTGCTCGGTGAACTGGGTGTAGGACACGTCCACGGCGTCTTGCCGGCGGCTCGATGCAAACTGCACCAGCGCGATCGACCCGACGATCAGCAGCGCCCAGAACGAGAGCGTCCGCAGCGTGCGACCCCAGTTGAACTCCCGCGGGGGCGGGATCCGATTGGCCATTAGGCGAGACTCGCAATATAAGGAAGGTGCCGGAAGTTTTCGGCGTGATCGAGACCGTACCCCACGAGGAAACGCCGCGGGGCGTCGAACCCGACGAACGCCGGCTCCAGCTCCAGGTGCGGCGCGACGTGCTTATGCAGCAAGGCGCAGATGTTCAGGCTCCCCGGGTCGCGCTGACGCAACACCGTCACCATCCGGTTGAGGGTCTTCCCCGTATCAACGATATCCTCGACGAGCAGGATATGCTTACCCCGCAGCTCCGTCTCAGGGTCGTACAGCAACCGCACGGCGCCGCTCGAAACCGTGTCCGCGCCGTAACTTGCGGCCACGAGAAAATCGACCTGGAGCGGCCGCTCGATGCGCCGCACCAGGTCGCTCAAGAAGATGAAACTCCCCTTCAGCAGTCCCAGCACGAGCAGCTCGCCCGCCGGATACGCCGCCGTGATCTCGCGGCCGAGCTCGCGCACTCGCGCGGCGATCGTGGCTTCATCGAAGACGATCCCTGCGAGCTCACGCCCGCCGGTCTGCTTCAGGCTCGCCGCACTCTGTAACATCCAACCGCACCGCCTTGGTTCCGGGCGGCGGCAGGTCGGCCGCGCTGCGGCAGATGCCGGGCACCCACAGAATCGTGTCGCCGCGGGCGACGACGGGGTAACGACGCCGCTCGCCACGCGGCACCTGTGCTTCCATCAAGAGGCGACGCACCGGGCGATGCCCCACACCGCCGAGCGGCACCAGCCGGTCGCCCTCCCGGTGGGGCCGCAGCTGCCACCCCGCTCCGCCACCGACCCACGTCGTCCAGCCGCGCCGCTCGAGCGCCGCCGGCGCTGTAGCGGGCTCCCAGCGGACCACGAAGTCCCCGAATACCGTCGCGCCCCGCTCGCTCTCCCGCGCCGGGACGACCGGCTCGGGCGCGGGCGGCACACCGCGCGAGACGCGCAGGCGACCGAAAACGATCTCCGCGACCCATCCGCCCGGCAGCTCCATCCGCCGCCCCGACGCCCGCCCCGCGAAGGCCGTGAGGCGGCGGGCCCGCGCAGGTCCCAGCACCAACCCCACGCGCCGGGCCGCCGCGCCGAGCAGCTCACCGGCCAATGCGTCATCATAGCGGGCGAGAGACGCCCGAGCAACATCGAAGCGCGACCCGTCCACGTGCAGCGAGAGATCCGAGAGGCGATCCAGCGCCCGGTCCCAGGCGCGCCGCGCCAAGCGCGCGTGCCGGCCCAGCCGCAGCAGCTTGTCCGGCAGCGCGTCGCCCAGCCGCTGCTGCAACAGCGGCAGCAGCGCCACGCGCACCCAGGATCGGAGGTGCCGAGGATCGCGATTGGCGGGGTCGTCGTGAGCGAGCAGGCCGCGCGCGGCGACGTACGCCGCGAGCTCCCGCTTCGTGAACGGCAACAGCGGGCGCACCAAGCCGCCGCGACCGCGCGGCGCCATCCCTGCAAGGCCCGCGTGCCCGCTCCCCGCCAGCACGCGCAGCAGCACCGTCTCCACCTGATCGTCCTGGTGATGGGCGGTGACGAGGTAGCGCGCGCCGAGACGCCGCTGCACCTCCCGCAGCCAGCGGTACCGCGCGCGCCGCGCCACGGTCTCAGTCGCCTCGGGCCCGAGCCGGAGCTCGCCCAGTTCGAAGGGGAGGTGGTACTGTTCCGCCAACGCTCTGACCCCCTGACCGACTGACCGGCTAACCGGCTGAATTCCGTGATCGGCGTGCGCGACGACGAGGCTCAGTCCGCAGGAGCTCGCGACCTGGCTGAGCAGGTCGAGGAGCGCCACGGAATCGGCGCCCCCCGAAACGGCGACGAGCGCGACACCGGGGGCCCGAAAGGGGCGCGTGGCGTCGAGATGAGCGCGGAAGCGGTCCAACAGGGCAACCATATACTTAATACATGGGACCGGACGCCATGTATCAACTGCTGCGCCACCTCACGTCGCCGATCGTGGCGGTCACGAGCGAGCGCGCCGGGAAGCGGAACGGCATGATCCTGGACAGCGCGGTGCGCGCCTCCATCGTGCCCACCATCCCCCGTCTCTCCGCGTACGTACACAAGTTCAACCTGAGCCACGACCTGATCTTCGAGACGGGGCGCTTCGTGCTGCACCTCCTGCGCGAAGACCAGCTCGAGCTGGTGCATCTGCTCGGGTTCGTGAGCGGCCGCACGCGCGACAAGCTGGCGGACGTGCCGCATCGCCTGGGGCGCTTGGGCGCGCCGGTGCTGGACGACTGCTATGCGCACTTCGAGTGCCGGGTCGCGAACGTCATGGATACCGGCAGCTCGACCTGCTTTCTCGGGGACGTGACCGAGGTGGGGCACGGCGCCGCGACCGCGCCGCGTGGCGCCGTGATGACGGCCGCCTTCTTTCGGGCGAACATGCCCGCGGGCTGGCGCAGCGATTACGAGGAGCACCTCGCGGCGGCGCAGCGGTTCGCGGAAGCCCGATCGCGGGATATTCGGCCGGTGGTTTGGAAGGGACTCGGAGGCTGAGCGGACTACGTGCGACGTGGGACTTGTGACGTGCGACGGCGTCACAAGTCGCACGTCACACGCCCAACCCTTACGGTTTGACTGTGAATCGCACCGTGTCGGCGACCATGGGCTTCAGGGGCACGTGACTCGGGTCCCCGAGCACAGCGATGAGCCGGTGCGGTCCGGGCGCTACGCTATCGAGAGTGAACTCCGTCTGCCCCTTCCCGAGATGGTAGATCCCCTTCACGCCGGCGGGAATGGCGACGTCGGGCGCGGTCACGTCCGCGTCTAAGAACAGGTGGTGGTGCGCCGTCCCCGGCTTCTGCGCGGCCACAGGCGCGATCTCGATGCCTTGTGCCGCGAGCACCACGTGCACGCTCGTCCCCGTGACGACGGTGTTCTGCTGCGGCGCGGTGATCCGCACGCTGACCTTGGCCGGGACTGCCGCCGGCGCCGCAGCCACCGGTGGGGGGGGGGTCTTCGGCTGAGCCTGTCCCTGCGCCCGCTCGGCGCCGGCCAGTAGGACGGCGCACGCGGCGATCTGCATGATCCGCATTGTGTGAGCCTCCGGTTCGACGTTCGTGCTAAAGCTGCGCGCCGTGCGGCAGCAAAGCGAGACCGCCTCCGGGACGACGGGAGGCGGTCGGTGTGACGCAGTCTGGAACGAGGAGGCCGAGGCGGCCTAGAAGGGGCTGTGCGCCTTCTGCTTCTTCGCTCGCCTGCGATCCAGCTCCGCTCCCCAGTTGGGACTTTCGTAGGCCAGGAAGAGATTCAGCTTTTCCGTGATCTGCAGACCGAGGAAGCTCGTGTCCTTGGCGACCGGCTGCCGCCACAGGACGAGAAAATGGGCCTTGTCCTCGCGGATGGCCTGCTCTTCGTGGCCGTCGCCCTCGTGGTAGGGGGCGTCGTAGTTTTCCACCACTTGCGAGGGGGAGCCGTACTTCGCGGACAGCGTCGCCTTCATATCCCGATACACCTGGCGCGCCTTCTGGTCCGGCGTGAAGAGGGTGATGCTGAACTTGGCGACCCCCGCGTTCGACATGAGACTCCACAACACGGCGTCGTACCCGTACAGCGACCCCTTGAACTTGTAATCTCCCTCCGAATCCACTTCCACGAAGTTCAGGCCCTGGTCCGCGAGCAACTGCTTCAAGGTGGCGGCGTTCGAGCCCCACGGAATGTTGGCGAAGCGATACCCTTGGGCGGCGAGCGGCTTCGGAGCGACGCCGAGGAACAGCGCAAGGCTGAGCAGTTGCAGACGCGTCGGTGCTCGAGACATGAGGTCGTCCTCCTTCACGTGGTGAAGTGGGGCGCGCCCCAAAATAGGAGGTGAGGTGCCAGGGTCAAGCTCCGGCTGCGTCAGCGCCGCGGCGGTGCCGCCGCCGGCGGGTAGGGTCCGCGGTAGGTCAGGTTGCGGAGCGACCGCTGGAACAGCTTGCTCCCGGTGGAGAGATCCCATCCTTCGACCCGGTCCGGCGTAAAGAACACGAGTCTGCCTCGCCACACCACAGACGACCCCGGCCAAGCATCGCTTAGGAGCTCTCCCACCTTTTCGCCGGCCACGGTGGTGTACACCACGACGTCGTAGCTATAGCGCCGAGTCGTCTTCGGATCCTGGCAGCCCCCCAGGATGTAGCGTCGGTCGGCGGATACTGCCACGTAATCGCTGTTGCTTGACGGCTCGCACAGCTCCACGTCCGGGAGCGCGACCTCGCCCTGATTGCGGTGCAGCACGATCCTGAATCGGCCGTCGCGAAACTCCCGGGCGGCCACGAGCGTGACACCGTCCACGTCAAAGGGGCCGAGGTGGTAGCCACCTTCGGGGTTCACCTGATACTTGACGTCGGCGCCGGGAACCTCTTCGCTCGTGGGAACGAGGGACGCCTTGAGCAGGTCTACCTCCGCTGCCCCGGTTGTGGTGTAGGTGGGTGGAGGCATCGGGTGGACGACGCCCGAGACGGCCTGCACCGTCGAGCGCCAGACGACGAAGTCGCGGCCGTCTCTGGAAACCGCCTCCATGGTGGTGGACGACCCCATTCCAGCCTCCAGCGTGCCCGATCCCGCTCCCCACACGGGGAGCCGGGCAAGGATTCTCCCGGAGCGGGCATCCAACACCGCCAGCCGCCACCCCTGGCCAGCCGGCGGCGGCGGCAGCAGCGCCAGCAGCCGGTCGTTGCGCGCCATCAAGGGATAGGCGGCCTTCCTTGTGCGCCAGAGGAGGGTGCCCGAGCGGACATCCACGGCGGCTAATTCTGAATCCGGCAAAGCGAGGTACAGCCGTGGGGTAGCGCCCAGCTGAACGATCGCGCATTGGGAGAGGGCATAGGACTGCGCGGCGTCGTGCGGCGCCGACTGAGCGGCGGCGAGCGCAACGAGAAGGATGTGTGTTCTAAAATGGAACGTCACAGACGGTCCCAAGCCGCTTCCCAGTTGAACTTACGCGACCGCGTGACCGGCGCCACAGCCCCCCGCGCCGCGCCATGCGAGCTTTCCCCCCGTTCCACTGAGGCCGCAGCGCCCTCCCTCAGTTCGACCTCCCGAGCTAGGAGAGAACGATGCGTGTGCTTACGCTGGTCCTTGGATTGGTCGTCGCGCCGTTCGTCGCCGGCGTGGCCCAGAGTCAACAGGGCTCCAACTGCGACAACGGCAAGAGCGGCGAGCATCGCTCGGCCCAGGGGCAGGCCCACGCCCATCAGGGCAAATGCGTGGAGCCCCCGCCCCCGGCCCCGGCCCCGGCCCCTGCTCCGGCCCCGGCCCCAGCCCCAGCCCCGGCCCCCACGCCGAGCTGCGTCGTGAACGCGCAACTCTCGCTCGGCACGACGGCGATTACGGGAAGGGTGTATGACGCGACCACCTACTCGGGTCTCTCGCCCTGGTGCGTCACGGTGAGCGGCCCCGCCACGGCCACCGTCGGTACGGACGGGTCGGGCAACTACAGCATCACGGGTCTGCCGGCCGGTACGTACACGATCTGCCAGGTGCTGCAGACCGGTTGGCAGGCGACTTTCCCCGGGAGTTGGAGCGGGACGACGTGCCAAACCGGCTACGGATGGACGTTCCCCCTCGGTGTGGGTGAAACCGGTTCGTACGTGAACTTCGGAAACGTTACCGCCCCGTAGGGTGAGGGCGAAGAGTTCATCTTAGGGAGGGCCCCGGGTTGCACTACCGGGGCCCTTTCGTTTGGTAGGCGTACTGCGGGCTGATCGCCGCGCCGGCTCAGCATTCCACTCTCGTCAAGACTGCACGCACACCCGACCCTGACTGCCCGGGTCTTGCACATACTTGTCGTCGTCGAAGTAGCAGTATGTCCCGGGGCCGAGCGGACCACGGCAAGCCGCAACGGCCAAGAGTCCGACGAGAACGAGCACGTACCTGATCGACATCTGGGCCTCCATGGTTTGGGGGAGAGGATGACTGCCCGCGCCGCGCGGTAGGCAACCGGCATGCCACCCTTCTCGCCTAAGACCCCTGCCTTCCAGGCAAGCGGATGGTGTCATCGTGACTCACGTCGGTCAGTTCGACAAACGGACAGTTGGCGGGGCGGAAGCGGGCGGGGGTATGGCGATGCCCCCTGGATCGAACCAGAGGGGCGCGGTTAAGTAGCGGCGGTCGGACTCGAACCGACGACCCGCGGATTATGATTCCGCTGCTCTAACCAGCTGAGCTACGCCGCCGAGGCTGTAGGCGAAGAACTTAGTGAGCGATCGGACGCCGGGGGAGGGTCGGCCCTAGTAGCTGCAGGCCTCCGGGTCGGCCAAGGGGTCACAGGGGCTTCCGCAAGCCAATCCAGAGCCCTCGCAACGTGTCACCGTCGATCCGCGGCTGCGCCACGGGAATCGTGGCGTCGCTCGTCGTCGTGATCCAAACGAGGGCCGGCTCATGCTGCGGGATGAACTGCGCGGGCTGTACCTCCCGCATGGCCGTGCATGCGGGCACCATCAGCAGCGCGCCAACCACGGCCACGCGGCTGAACTTCACGGACACCCCCCTAGCATTCCTCCGTCATGGAATCCGCGCAACCGGTGCCGGCCGGGCCGGAATTCTTCTGGGTCATAGACCAGATCGTGCCGCCGGCGACAAGCCCCAGCGTGCCGACCAGAATCGCAGTCCGGACGTTGGACGGCGCCTTTGCCTGCATGCTCTGGACGCCATTCAGGGGAATCGCCACGGGCCGCTGCGAGCCCGCCCACATCCCCCTCAAGGTGTCGCCGTCGATTCGCGGCGACGCAACGGCAACGAGGGCGCTGCTCGTCGTGGTGACCCACACGAGCGCCGGCCCGTGCTGCGGGATGAACTGGGCGGGCTGCACCTCGCGTACTGCCGTACAAGCGGACACTATTAGGAACAAGCCAGCTACGGCTATCCGGTCGAGCATCATGGGCACTGTCCCAGAGCAAGCGGTTAGGTACTATGTTAGCTTACCAGCGGACGGTGGATCAAGGTCACAGGATGGAACCAAGCACAAACGATCGCCGGAACGGCCGTTTCGCCGTGGTGCACGTGAGCCTTCTGCTTCTCATCGCGGCGGCCAACGCGCCCGCGCAGACCGCCTGGACGGTGGATTCGAAAGCCAGTCTCGCGTGGTGGCAGGTGTCCCCACACTTGAACCACCTCTGGGCCACGACGTGCCCCGAGGAGCCCTCCTGGTACCCCGGCGAGGGGCGCAGCTCGGGTTGGTCGAACATCCGGCCGCCGTCTCCGAAAACGGGGTACGCGAATGTCGCGGACACGGTGCATGTCCCACTGTACCCGCGGTACGCCGTCGGCATCGACTGCACCGAATCGGTGGCAGGGCGGATCCTCCTCCCCGACACGGTGACGTGGCGAGGCGCGCGCGGCGAGGTGACGGTAAGAGCCGACGCGCTGATCACGGGCGAGGGGATACGCGACGGCATGATGCATCAGGTCTTGGAGTCAGGGTCGTTTCCGGATATCCGCTTCACACTAGACAGCCTCGTGGACGTCACTCGGCGCGCGGACACGCTCACTGGTAGCGCGGTCGGTACCCTCACGGTACGCGGCGTGCGGACGCCGACCACGGCCACGTTCAAAGCGTTCCCGGAGGCGGGCGGCAGGCGCGTGCTCGCCAAGTGGCACATCCCGGCGACGGCGCTGCTGGATCTCATCCCGAAAATGAATTACTTGGCTCTGGGCGTGCACGCCAAGATCTGGCAGGCCTTCTTCATGGGGGTAGACGTCGTGCTCCGCCGCGAGGCGCCGGCCGCGAAGTAGCCCCTCTAGGGCGGAGGCTGCCGCGGCACCAAGCGGTACAGCAGCTCCCCATTCCGGATCACGCCGAACCGCTCCCGCGCGGCCCGCTCTTGCGCCGCCGGGCTGGTCTCGAGGTCGTGCGCCAGCCGGCCGAGGGAGTCGAGCACCACGTGCAGGTCGTCCACGGCGCGGCGTTCCAGCGCGAGCTCGCGACGCAGCGTGAGCCAGTCGAAGGTGCTGTACTCGCCGGCGAACACGACCGCCCACGCGAGCAGGATCGTCGCGGCGAGCCCGGCGATCCGCGTCCCCCTCACAAGCCGTACAAGTCGCGGCCGGGATAGTAGGCCACGTCCCCCAGCTCCTCGGCGATGCGCAGCAGCTGGTTGTATTTGGCGATCCGGTCGGTGCGCGACGCGCTGCCGGTCTTGATCTGCCCGACGCCGCTCGCCACGGCGAGATCGGCGATGAACGTGTCTTCGGTCTCCCCCGAGCGATGGGAGATCACCGCGCCATAGCCGTTCGAGCGCGCGCGCTCGATGCACTCCAGGGTCTCGGTGAGCGTGCCGATCTGGTTCACTTTGATCAGGATCGCGTTCGCGACGCCGGCATCGATCCCCCGCGCGAGCAGGTCGAGGTTGGTGCAGAAGATGTCGTCGCCCACGAGCTGGATGCGGCTCCCCAGGGCCTCCGTCAGCTTTGCCCACCCCGTCCAGTCGTCCTCGGCGAGGCCGTCTTCGATCGAGACGATGGGATAGCGATCGATCCAGCCTTTGTAGAGGGCGATCATCTCGTCGCCGGACTTGCGGCCGCCGCCGCTCTTCTTGAAGACGTAGACGCCGTCTTCTTGCAGCTCCGACGCCGCGAGATCGAGCGCGATGGCGACGTCTTTCCCCGCTTCGTAGCCGGCGCCCTCGATCGCCGTCATGATCGCTTCCAGCGCGGCCTCGTCGTTCGGCAGGTCGGGCGCGAACCCACCCTCGTCGCCGACCGCCGCCGACAGGCCGCGCTTCGTGAGCACCTTCTTGAGGGAGTGAAACACCTCCACGCCGATCCGCAGGCCCTCGGGAAACGTGTCGGCGCCGATCGGCACCACCATGAATTCCTGGCAGTCGATGTTGTTGGTCGCGTGCGCCCCGCCGTTCAGGATGTTCATCATCGGTACCGGGAGCACGTGACTCACCGGACCGCCCAGATAGCGGTACAGCGGGAGACCCGCGTCCTCCGCCGCGGCGCGCGATACGGCGAGGGACACGGGCAGGATCGCGTTGGCGCCCAGATGTCCCTTGTTGGGCGTGCCGTCGAGCTCGAGCATCGCGAAGTCCACCGCCACCTGGTCGTCGGCCGCCATCCCTTCCAGCCGTGGCCCGATCACCTCGTTGACGTTCTTCACCGCTTCGAGCACGCCCTTGCCGCCGAAGCGCTTCGGGTCACTGTCGCGCAGCTCCACCGCCTCGTGCTCGCCGGTGGACGCCCCGCTCGGCACGGCGGCCCGCCCCGCGGCACCGCTCGCCAGGGTCACGTCGGCCTCGATGGTCGGGTTACCGCGGCTGTCCAGGATCTCGCGCGCGTGCACGGAAATGATGGTGCTCATCGTGGCCCCTACCCTAAGGGTGAGGCCCCGCGGCGTCAACGCGCGCCTTGAGCTGGACGATCGCCGCCCGCACGCGGTCGCGCAGCGCCTCCCGGTCGCCGAGCGACAACCCGGCGGTGGGCAGCGGCTCGCCGACCTGAAGGCGGATCGGCTGCGGCCGCAGCCGCAGCGAGCCCTTGGGCAGGATGCGGTAGGTGCCGTGCACGTACACCGGCACGATCGGGACCTGGGCGGCGATCGCCAGGGCAAAGGGCGCGTTCTTGAACGGCAGCAGCTCCCCGGTCCGGCTGCGCGTGCCCTCCGGAAAGACGATCGCGGAGATGCCGCTGTGGATCGTCGCGGCCGCCTGATCGTACGCCTCGAAGGCGCGCGCCCGGTTGTAGCGGTCGATGAGGATGTGGCCGGCCCGGCGCATCGCGAGCCCGAGGATCGGTATGCGTCCGAGCTCCCGCTTGGCGACGAACCGTGTCGAGCCCGGCAGCGTCGCCGAGAGCGCCCAGATGTCGAACATCGAAGTGTGGTTGGACGCGTACACCACGGGCCCGTCGCGCGGAATACGCTCGAGCCCCAGCGCCTCGACCGGCGTCCCCGCGAGGCGCAGCAGCCACCGGGACCAGTCGACCGTCGCCCAGTCGTACACGCCGCCCCCTCCGGGACGCCGGGGCACGCCCACGAGTGCCGCCGCAATCGCCGTGAGCCCGTGCACCAGGGTGACCGGCACGATGCAGACGGCGAACCACAGCCAGCGAATCATGGGGCGGCGAAGTGGTCGAAGCCGGGAGGAGCCGTCACAGACTGGCCGTGCTCCGTGAGGTGCACACCCTCCCCCCGTTCGCAGCGGCCGATGCGCGTCAGCGGCACGCCGGTCACTCGCGCGAACGCGCGCGCGTCCCGCTCCCCGAATCGGGCCGGCAACGCGACGAGTAGCTCGTACTCCTCGCCGCTCGCCGCCGCGTCACGCGGCGCCACTCCAGGCCAGCAGGGCACCCGCTCCAGCTCGATCCATATGGCCATGCGGGAGGCGGCGGCGACGTGGCCGGCATCCGCCGCGAGCCCGTCCGAGACGTCGATCATGGCGTGCGCCCCACGCCGCGCCAGCCACCTTCCGGCCGCGATGCGCGGCTCGGGGCGCGTAAAGCGCCGCCACAGCGCTCCGTCGGCATCCCCCCCCCCGCGCCAGAGCGAGCCCGGCGCCGCCCACCGTGCCGGTGATCCACACACCGTCCCCGCGGCGGGCTCCGGTCCGCCGCACCGGGCGGCTCGCCGTCCCCAGGACGCACACGTCCACCAGATAGCGCTCGGAGCGCACCAGATCCCCGCCCAGCACCTTGGCACCGACGCTGCGCACCGCCCCTCCCACACCTGCCATGATCTCCGCTCCCGCATCCACGTTTCCCGCTTCCCGCTTCCCGCCTCCCGCCGGCAGTCCCAGGCTGACGAGCGCGCCGATCGGCTTCGCGCCTTCGCTTGCGAGATCGGAGAGGGCCGCCGCCGTCGCGCGCCAGCCGATCTCCTGAAAGGACAGCCACTCGGTACGGAAGTGAACGCCCTCGACGCTCAGGTCGATACTGGCGGCGAGCGTGGTGCCTCCGATGCGCACGAGGGCGCAGTCGTCCCCGAATGCGAAAGCGGCGCGCTGCTCTTTCAGGCGGGAAAAGATGGTCCGCAGCCGGTCGAACTCCGTGCCGGGCCCGAGTGCGACGCCCCTCACTCAGTCTCCGGCGCGTCGAGCAGGGCGAGCACCGGGGGGCCGGGGGGAGTCGTGTCCGCCCAGGCGCGCCAGATGTCGGGGAGGGCGGCAAGCACGTCCGCAGGTCGCAGGCTGCGGGCGGTCCATTGCCGGGCGCCGTGCTCGGCGGCGCGGCCGAGGGCGTGGGCGCCGAGCGCGGCTGCTTCGGGAGGGGCGCCGCCACGGGCGAGGAACGCGCCGATGAAGCCAGCGAGCAGGTCACCGGAGCCGCCCGTGGCGAGTCCCGGGTTACCGCTCGCCACCACGTGCTGCGGGCCGCGCACGTCGGCGATCACGGTGGGGACGCCCTTGAGGAGCACCGTGCCGTGCAGCTGCTGCGCGGCCTTGGCCGTGGCGGCCCAGCGGTCGTTCGCCGCTTCGTCGGCCAGCTGGTCGCCCACCAGCGTGCGGAACTCGCCCAGGTGCGGCGTGAACACGACCGAACGCTCGACCGGGCCTCGCAGCAGGCCCAGGGCGTCGGCGTCGAGCACGGTCGGGACGGCGCGGCGCGCGAGCAGCGCCTGGAGGAAGTCTCCGCGCGCGGGCTCGCGGCCCAGGCCCGGCCCGACCACGAGCGCGTCGGCCCACTCGAGCGCCTGGGCGACGGCGGGCTCGAGCGCCGGGCCGAGGGCGGATTCCAGCGTGAGCACATCGGGCAGGCTGGCGCGCGCGGCGGCGACGGTTTCGGGCGCGGCCACGAGCTTCACGAGCCCCGCCCCCGCGGCGAGCGCCGCCCGCGCGGCGTGCAGCGCGGCGCCCGTCATCCCCGGCGCGCCCCCGACCACGGTCACCCGCCCGCGGTCACCCTTGTGCATCGTGGGCGTGAGCCGCGGCAGGCGGGCGCCGGCCCACGCGTCGGTGACGAGGAGCGGCCACGCGGGATCGGCAGGCGGCAGCCCGATGTCCACCACAACGATCCGCCCGCACCAGTCGCGGGCGAGGAGGTGGCCGCGCCGCGCGCCGCCGAAGGTGACGCTCAGGCGCGCCCGCACCGGCCCGTGCGCCTCGCCGCTCGAGAGGTCGAGCCCGGTGGGGCCGTCGACGGAGACCACGGGCGCGCCGTAGGCGACGATGCGCTGCGCCAGTGCGAGCACCTCGCCGCGGGCCGGTCCAGCGGCCCCCGTGCCGAGCAGCGCGTCCACGACGACCGCCGCGGCGGGCCAGGGCTCGTCGTGTCCCAGCTCGCGCACGCCGTCCACGCGCGCCAGCGCGCGGTTGTCGATCGCGTCGTCGGTCTTGGGATCGAGCGCCGCCACCCAGGCGGGCGCACCGGCCGCGTGCAGGGCACGCGCCACGACCCAGCCATCGCCGCCGTTGTTCCCGGCCCCCGCGACCACGAGCGCTCCGCGCGTCACGACGTCGGCGAACTCGCGCACCACGAGCTGCGCCACCGCGCGCCCCGCCGCCTCCATCAGCACGCGGCTCGGGATGCGGTACTGCGTGCGCGCCACGGTGTCCCACGCCGCGGCCTCGGTCGCCGACAGCACCGGGATCGGGTTCACGAGATGATCACGCCTCCGTAGCCGACGACCGCGTCATGCTCGCCCGTCACCCACCCCGAGTGCCGGTAATCCACGACCGTGCCGCGCGTGGCCCCAAGGGCCCGTGTGGCCGCGGCGACGCACGCGGCGGGCGCCCGCCCGCACATGGAGATGCGGGCGCGGCGGCAGCGCGCCAGCAGCTCCTCGCCGTCCAGCTCCTCGAGCGCGGCGAGCGCCTGCCGGTCCTTGGGCGTCGACACCCGGGCAGGCTCGTAATGGTTGAGGTCGCTCGACGCGAGCAGCAGCACCGGCTCCGGCCAGCGACCGACCAAACCCGCCAAGGCGAGACCCAGGTCGCGGCACGCCGGCCACGCGTCGTGTGCGACGACGAGTGGCACGATCCGCACGCCGGGGCACAGCAGCTGGAGAAACGGCAGCTCCACCTCTACGGCGTGCTCGGCGGCGTGCGCCGCGTGATCGACCGCGACCAGCGGGGTCGCCCCGAGCAGCGCCGTCGCGAAGGGCTCGTCCACCGCCACGTCACCGAGCGGCGTGCGGAAGGCGCCTGCCTCCCACAGCGACACCCCCCCCGGAGCGTCACACACGCCGGTGTGGTTCGGCGCCAGGATGATCACGAGGGGCGGCACGACCACGCGCGCGAAGACGCAGGCAGCGGTGAATCCGGAGTACACGTAGCCGGCGTGCGGGGCGACGGCACCGCGCGCCGCCGCCGGGCGCGCCTCGGAGGGGACGCGGGCCAGCAGCTCACGCACGGTCCGCTCCAGCTCGGATGGAGATCCCGGGTAGAAGCGCCCGCTCACGGCGGGCGCGCGCACGGCGCCCAAGCCTACTTGAGGCTCTGGCCGATCGTGCGACCGAAGGAGATCTCCCCGTTATCGATGCGGATGTTGAACCCGCAGTCGGGGTTGGTGCACACCCAGGCCTTGTAGGTGATCGGCGCCCCGTCGCGGCCGTAATCCGACAATGGTATGAGGAGACCCTGCTGGCACTTCTTGCAGGCGGGCCACTCGAAACTGGCGTCCACGCGCCACCCCCCTTCACCCGACGATCAGCGCCGGCTACGCGAGCCCGGGCCAGCGGTACCCGGCCCGGAACACCTCCGCGAAGTCGTACACGGCGTCGAAGTCCTCGATGCGGTCGCTCTCCTGCCGCGCGAGGAGGCCGACGTCGATCAGCATGAACACGATGCGGCCGAAGTCCTCGGTGCGGGTGATGCCCCAGTGAGCGAGCACGGTCTGCGCCAGCAGGCCGAACTGCTCCAGCGCCAGGTCGCGGCACGCCCAGGCCAGCTCCGCACCGGAGAGGTGCCGCCGCGCCGGGAGGCGGCTCTGCGCGAACTCGAGCGCCGCCAGGGCGAACAGGTAGCCGCGCTCATGGTAGCGCCCATCGCGCGCGCGGATCTGCGCGAACGCCGCGTCCAGCGTCGCGAAGTCGCTCACGGGGTGGCCTCGCGCGGCAGCCCGTCGGCGCTCACCCGCACCGCGACGGGCCGCGACGGCCGCGGCTCGAGCAGCGCCAGCTCGAGCACCTGGTCCAGCGTGTCCACCGGCTTGATGTCGAGCAGCTTCGTCACTTCGTCCGGCACCTCGATCAGGTCGTTCTGGTTGCGGGCGGGCACGAGCACCGTCTTCATGCCGGCCCGCGCCGCAGCGGTCAGCTTCTCCTTGAGCCCGCCGATGGGCAGCACCCGGCCGCGCAGCGTCAGCTCGCCGGTCATCGCGACGTCGTGGCGCGACGGGCGGCGGCACAGGAGCGAGGCCAGCGCCGTCGCGATCGTGATGCCCGCCGACGGCCCGTCCTTCGGCACGGCCCCCGCCGGCACGTGCAGGTGCACGTCGCTCTGCGTGAACGCCTCGAGGGGGATGCCGAGCGCCCCGGCCCGCGCCCGCAGCAGGCTCCACGCCGCCTGCGCCGATTCCTTCATCACGTCGCCCAGCTGCCCGGTGAGGGTGATCTGCCCCTTGCCGGGCATCTGGATCGCCTCGACGAACATGATGTCGCCGCCTACCGGCGTCCAGGCCAACCCGGTGGCGACGCCTACCTCGGGGCTGCGGCCCGCCACCTCGCTCTGCACCTTGGGCATGCTGGCGTACTTCTCGAGGTTCTTGGCGGTGATCTTCACCGTC
>WNGG01003360.1_pt1 | contig 18049 bp, 14 predicted proteins | sample 5400661 | NCBI WGS metagenome assembly WNGG01 (sample SAMN13153372, study PRJNA577476) | soil metagenome | isolation source: 100 cm soil or saprolite under Garry oak tree replicate 1 | place: USA:California | collected 2016-06-15
TCGGCAGATCGCGCTTGTTGAGCTGGAGGACGTAGGGAATCGAGGCGAAGGCGAGATTGTGTTCCTTGAGATGCTCCTGCAAGTTGTCCAACGTCTCGAGGTTGGCGTCCATACGCTCGGCCTGCGAATCCGCGACGAACACCACGCCGTCGGCGCCTTTCAAAATCAATTTTCGGCTGGCCTCATAGAACACCTGGCCGGGAACGGTGTACAGATGGAAGCGCGTCTTGAATCCTCGTACGGTGCCCAGGTCCAAGGGAAGAAAATCGAAGAACAACGTCCGGTCGGTTTCGGTGGCCAGGGAAATCATCTTCCCTTTGTTGTTCTGCACGGTGTGGTCGTAGATCCACTGGAGATTGGCGGTTTTTCCACCCAAACCTGGACCGTAGTACACGAGCTTGCAGTTAATTTCGCGGGCAGGAAAATTGATAAAAGGCACAGTTATCCCGTCAATCCAGAGAACGTACTTATAGCACAGGGCCCCGAGGCAGGCCAGCGCTCGCACCTGCTTGTGTCACCTGAGTTTAAACAATCGAGTACGCGCTTTGGGCACATTTTTTCTTTCTTTGTGCGGATTTCGACGCTGCCCCAACTTGACACTGAGCCCTTTCACTTTCGGTTACTATGCAGGCCGCGTTGACCTTTTCTTCGCCCTCTGCTAGCATCCGGTCATGACGAAAGCAGGAAGGCCGCGTGCGGGACGAAGCGGGCGGTCCTCATCAGCTGCCCGAGCCCACGCTAAGCCTCTGAAACAAAAGGGGTTGTCTCGAAGTTCCGGTTCTTCCAAGCGAGCCGTTGAGTTGGTTGACCCGTTGGTGCAGGCTCAGCTCAAGCTTTACGAAGAGGCCGTTCTGCTGCTGCACCAGCAGAAATATCAGAAGGCCAAGCAGGAGCTGGAAAAAGTCGTCACGGGTCCGAGCAAAGAATTTGCCGACCGCGCACAAATGCATTTGCGCGTGGTGGAGCAGCGCATGAGCCGCATCGCGGAACACAATCCGCGCACGCCGGAAGATCATTATCAGCAGGGCGTGACCATGATGAACCTGGGCCGCTGGGATGAGGCGCGCGAACACTTGCTGCGCGCGCGGAAGCTTTCGCCGAAGGCCGACTTCATATATTACGCCATGGCCGCGCTCGATTGCCTCACCGGCGAAGCCGATGCCGCGATGAGCAATTTGAAGACGGCGATCGAGTTGCGCCCGGAAAACCGCTACCACGCACGCAATGACGAAGACTTCGCCTTCCTCCAGGAAGATCCACGCTTCACCGAGCTGCTCTATCCCGAGCGCGACGGGTCTGCTGGGTAAGCCTGCGGGCGGGATCGGTTCCCCTTGAAAGCAAGTCCTGCGCCTTCGGATCCGTCGAATTCCGCCAAGCCGGTGCGCATTGTGGCGCTTGGCGGAGGCACGGGTCTTTCGACGCTGCTGCGCGGATTGAAGGAACATGTGTCGCGGCGGGGCGAGCGGTGGGGCCGTTACCGCGCAGAAAAAAAGTATCCGAAGGCCGACCGGCCCATCGCAGACCTTGCCGCCATCGTCACAGTCACGGACGATGGGGGCAGCTCAGGCCGCCTGCGCCGGGAATACCGCATCCTGCCTCCCGGCGACATACGCAACTGCATGGTGGCGCTCTCGGGGGACGAAGCGCTTCTGGGCCGCCTGTTCCAATACCGGTTTCACGCCGGGCGGGGCTTGCGCGGGCATAGCTTCGGGAATTTGTTTCTCACCGCCCTGACGCATATCACCGGAGACTTCAACGAAGCGGTACGATTGAGCGGCGAAGTCCTGGCGATCCGCGGGCGCATCTTCCCTTCGACGATTGAGAATGTAAACCTCGAAGCGGTCCTCGAGAATGGCAGCCGCGTCCTGGGCGAAACCCGCATTTCCCGGAGCAAGCGCCGGATTCAGCGAGTGTGTCTAGTTCCGCGGCGCGTGCGGCCCCTGCCCGAAACGCTCGAAGCCATCGCCCGCGCCGACTTGATTTTGCTTGGCCCCGGATCACTCTACACCAGCGTCCTCCCCAACCTGCTGATTCCGCAAATCACCGAGGCCGTTGCGAAGTCGCGCGCCACTCGCGTGTACATAGCCAACTTGATGACCCAGCCCGGCGAGACCCCCGGGTACTCGTTGGCCGAGCACGTTCGCGCGATTCACGAGCACACGCGGCGCCGCTTGATTGACTGGGTCATCGTGAATCGCAAGCCCGTGTCGCCGGGCGTGGCGCGCCGCTATCGTGCGGAAGGCGCTGAGCCGGTCGCATGCGACTTCAAGGAACTGCAAAAACTCGGCGTTCGTGTGGTGTCGGATGACCTGCTGGAGGAGCACGGCGTCATCCGCCACAATTCCAGGCGCCTTGCGCGCCTGCTCCTGGAAGAATTCATCTCCCGCCGACGAGTCCGCTGAAACCATCTTTGGCTCAGCCGGAAATTTCCGCTGTCCGCCTCTGCCGATCATCCTTCGAAATTATTCGTACATTGAAAAGTTGCGATTTGGCAGCATCCGGCAATACCGTTTCTTGACGGCCAGCCCGAACACCTATACCGTCAGTCTTGCCCTCAACCTCCCCTCTTGGAGACAGGCCGTCATGATTGTGGGGCTTTTCCCCGAACTGCTGGGAACTGGCGGGGTTCAGCGCGCGGGGCAGCACCTGGCTGCAGTGGCCGCTGCTTTTGCGCGCGAGCGCAACCTGGTTTGCGAGCTCCTCAGCCTGAACGACCCTTCGGGCGAGAACAGCCTGGACGTCGCGGGCGTTCAATGCACATTCACCGGCTTTGCCCGCTCGAAGCGGCGATTCGTTACCGCAGCGATGCGCGCATCCCGGCGCGGCGCGCGCGTGGTGATTGCCGCGCACCCCAATCTCGCCTCCGTGGTCCTGGCGATGAGGCTGGCACGCCCGCGGCTGCACTCCATCATCTGCACGCATGGCATCGAAGTCTGGAAGCCGCTTTCGTATCTCCGCCGGTTCGCGATGCAGCGCGCCAATCTGATCCTGGCGCCCAGCCGCGACACTGCCGAACGCGCCTCCCACACACAGAATCTGCCGGTGCTGAACGTCCGACGCCTCCCTTGGGCGCTCGACCCCGCCTTTGCCGCGCGCGCCGCCTTGCCCGTGGCCCCTGCGGCGCCGGTCGGCTATCCCGAGGGCCGCTCGATTCTCACCGTGGGCCGCTGGGACGCTTCCGAACGGTACAAAGGGATGGACCATTTGATCGCCGCACTGCCCCGGCTTCTGACGGATAATTCCGATATCCATCTGGTTGCCGTCGGCGATGGAGACGATCGCGGCTGGCTCGAAAATCTTGCGGAAGAGCATGGCGTTGCGCTGCACGTCCATTTTCTCAGCGGTCTGACGCAGGAGGAACTGGGCGGGTGCTACGCGGCGTGCGATGTTTTCGCGCTCCCCAGCCGCAGCGAGGGGTTTGGCCTCGTCTATCTCGAAGCCATGGCGTACGGCAAGCCGGTCATCGCCGGCGCCCACGGGGGCGCGCCTGAGATTGTCGAAGACGGCGCCACCGGGTACCTGGTGCCTCATGGAGATGTGCCGCAGCTCGCGAGCGCCCTGGCGACGCTGCTCGGAGATCCCGAACTCCGGAAAAAGATGGGCGCCCGCGGCCGGGGGCGTGTTGAGCGGGAGTACCAATTCGCACAATTCGCCAAAGCATTGAAGAGAATTTTGAAAGAGCAATGCGTATCCTGAAGGTCACGGAAACGTACTTTCCATTCCTCGAGAAGGGTGGTCCGCCGGTGAAGGTGCGCGCACTGGCGCGCGGGTTGGCGCGAAGGGACCATCAAGTGACAGTGCTCACTGCCGATTTCGGGATCGTCCGGGGCATGTCCTCGGCTCCCACCCGCTGCGAATTCGGATGGCGGACGGAAGAGGATGGCGTGGAAGCGGTATATTTGCCGAGCCCCCTGCGCTATCGCGCGCTCACCTGGAATCCCAAAGCGCGGCCGTTTTGCCGCAGGCGGCTCTCCGAATTTGATGCCGTGCATATTTTCGGCCTGTATGATTTTCTAGGCCCCACGGTCTCCGCGGCGTGCCGCGGGCGAGCCATTCCCTACGTGCTCGAACCCATCGGAATGTTCCGCCCGATTGTGCGGAGTTTATGGCTGAAACGCCTGTTTCACTCTTGGCCGGGGGGCCGTATGATTCGAGGGGCGCGCCGTGTAATCGCCACGGCTAAGCAGGAAGCCGATGAGTTCGTTGCGGGCGGAATCCCCGCTGAGAAAGTCATGCTCCGCCGCAATGGGGTTGAGCCTCCCGGCAAACTCCCGGCCCGCGGATCCTTTCGCCGCCGATGGGAAATTCCGGCGGAAGCGAAACTGGTTCTTTTTCTCGGGCGTTTGGTACAAAAGAAGAGTCCGGACTTATTGGTGGAAGCTTTTGCGCGGTGGCGCGTTTCGGGCGGAAATGGCGTGACGGCACGGCTCGTGTTTGCGGGCCCCGAGGAGCGCGACGGCACGCGCGCGCAGCTGGAATCTCTTGCGAGGAAGCACGGTTTGCAAGGACAAATAATTTACACCGGCGCTCTCTATAATGAGGCCAAGTGGGCGGCGTATAGCGATGCGGATGTGTTTGTGCTTCCGTCGCGCAACGAAAACTTTGGCAACACTGCCGCGGAGGCCGTGGCGTGTGGAACGCCCGTAATCGTGACGGAAAACTGCGGGATTGCCGCGCATTTGGCCGGGCGCGCGGGTCTGGTGGTAGCGCACGACGCCGAAGCGCTTGGCGGGGCGCTCGCACGGGTCCTGGGTGATGTGGCGCTGCGCGAGCGGCTTGCCGCCGGTTGCGCCGAAGTGACGGCGTCGCTCGGCTGGGATGAACCCGTGGCCGAGATGGAAGCCCTTTATCAAACCCTGGCGGGGGAGGCCGGCAAAGGATGAAGAGCCATCCTTTCTTCCGCGCGGCCTGGTCCGTGACGAATCTTCTGCTGGCGGCGAGCCTGGTGGCTCTTCTTTACGGCGCTGCTTGGGAATACTCGACGCGGCGCTATCTGAAGGGATTCGCCGATGCCGTCGTTCCCATCACGGCGGCGCCCGAGCAGAAAATCGAGGCCATCCTGGAATGGATGCGCAGCGGTCCGCGGCGCGCCAGCATTGCGAATCCAAACGCCGTGGACGGGCGCGACCCGCAGACCACGCTCAACTATCGGCAATTGCTCAGCGTTTGCGGCACGGCCACCAATGCCTTCATCAACCTGGCGATCAGCTCGGACCTGCGCGTGCGCCGGTTGCTCTTGCTTACTCCCAGCCAAACGACCAAGCACGTGGTCGCGGAAGTTCTGGTGGACGGCCGCTGGGTGATCGTGGACCCGGCCTTTCGCGTTGCTTTCCGTGATTCGAATGGCCGCCTGCTGACACGCCAGGATCTGCGGGTCCCGGCGGTGCTGGCTCAGGCCACGCAGAATATTCCCAACTACTCCGCCGAATACACTTATGAAAACTTCGCTCATGTCCGTTTGAAGCGCATTCCCTTAGCCGGCGGGACAATTCGCAAGGTGCTCGACTTCACCTATCCAAACTGGGAGGAGACCATCCATTGGAGCCTGCTCCTCGAACGCGCGTCCTACGCTCTTTTGATTTCCTCCGCGGGGATCCTCTCCTTCCTGGTACTGCTCCGGGCCATCCTGTCTTGGTACGGCGATAAAAAGCTGGGCGTCACCCGTGTTCACTTGAGGGAACAACTGGCGCGCGCCGGGATAGCTCTGTTGTCGAGTCCGCGCTAAAGTAACGCCGTGTGCGGGATCTGCGGTGTAACCGGCATCGAACAATCCAAGAAAGCAGAATCGCTCGTCCGCGGGATGATGGCGGCTATGGCGCATCGCGGACCGGACGGCGAAGGCCTGCTGGTTGCCCCCGCAAGGGCAGCGGGCGCGGCGCTCGGCATGCGCCGCTTGAGCATCATTGACCTTGCCGGCGGCGCTCAACCCATTTTTAATGAAGCGCGCGACGTCGCCGTCGTCTGCAACGGAGAAATCTACAACTTCCGCGAATTGCGCCGCACCCTGGAGTCCGCCGGTCATTCCTTTCGCACTCAGTCAGACACGGAAGCGGTCGTCCATGCCTGGGAACAATGGGGCACCGAGTGCCTTGCCGAGCTGCGGGGCATGTACGCCTTCGCTTTGCTCGACTGGCGCGCTCGCAACGACGCCGGCGTCCCCCAGTTGTTTCTGGCCCGCGACCCGGCGGGAATCAAGCCGCTCTACTACACTTGGCACGGCGGCTCGCTGCTGTTTGCTTCCGAGCTGCGCGCCCTTCTCGCCAGCGGCTGCGTGGCGCGCCAAGTCTCCGCCGACGCGGTCACTTCCTATCTCCTGTTTGGCTCTGTTTCTGAGCCAGTGACTCTGCTCGAAGGTGTTTACTCTCTTCCTCCCGGCCACCGGCTGCTGACGTATTTGCCCGACCGGCGCCGCGCTCCGCGCCCCCATTCTCATTGGAGCGTTCCCCACCAATTTCTGCCGCGCGCAAAAGATGTGCCGCGCGACCTCTCCTCGGCCGCACACGCGTTGCGGCCCCTGCTCGAAGACGCGGTGCGGAGCCACCTGGTTGCCGATGTACCCGTTGGTTTGTTTCTCTCGAGCGGCCTGGACTCGGCGGCCATTGCTTCGCTAGCCGCTCGAGAACGAGCCGGCATTCAAAGCTTCACCGTGGCATTCCCCGAGCAGGAATTCAACGAAGGGCCGCTGGCGCGGCGCATCGCGGAGCATTGCGGCACGCGTCACCAGGAAGTGCCGCTCTCGGGAAGCGACATGCTCACGCGCCTGGAAGAGGCTCTGGGTGCGCTCGATCAGCCGTCCATGGACGGCATCAACACCTACATCGCCTCTTGGGCCGCGCAGCAGGTCGGCCTGAAGGTTGCGCTCTCCGGACTGGGCGGCGACGAGCTCTTCGGCGGGTACCACACCTTCCGCGACACGCGCCGCGCCGCGCGCCTTGCGGGCATGGCGAGATTGGTGCCCGGCCCGCTGCGCTCCGTCACGCGCCCGCTGGCCGAGCGTCTCTTCGCTGCGTTTCTTTCCCCCGATGCCGCGCGCAAGGCTGCGGCGGTCTGGGACGCGCCCAGACAACCTCCGCATCCTTACTTCTTCGCGCGGACTTTGTTTCCGTTGCCAGACCTGGAGCGCCTGATGCAGCCGCACCTTCGCGCCAGCGTCATCGGGGCCGACGGGATAACGCTTATGCCCACTTGGCTCGGCTGGCTGATGCTCTGCGCCGGACAGGCGACGCGCTTTGATTCCATGACGGCGGTTACCTGGCTTGAGCTGCGCACCTATACGACCAGCACACTCCTGCGTGACACCGACAGCGTCAGTATGAGCCGGTCGCTGGAGGTGCGCGTTCCGCTGCTCGATACCCCGCTCGTGGAGTTCGTCACGCAATTGCCTGACGAGGTCAAACAGCGCCACTCGGCTAACAAAGCGCTCCTCGGAGAATCGCTTGGCGAATTGCTCCCCCCCGAGATTCTCGCGCAGCCCAAACGCACCTTCACGCTGCCCTGGGAGCATTGGCTGCGCGGGCCGCTCCGGGCGCGCATCGAAGCCGGGCTCACTGAGCCGTCTCCCGCGCTGGCGCCCTTGCTTCACGCGGATGGCGTCCGAGCCGTCTGGCAGAATTTTCTCGCGGGACGCACTTCGTGGTCGCGTCCGTGGGCGCTGTTTGTCCTGAACGAATGGTGCCACCGCCACCTGAATCCGTGATACGCAAGAATCGAGAGGAAACTCCATTCCTTGCGTGCGGACGCGCCCCGCGAATTGTGCGGCTTCGGCCGAGTCCCAAGCGACGAATTACGCCCCTGATGTACACTGACGTTCCTTCATGAACATTCTCGGCATCAATGCGTATCACGGCAACTCCGCTGCGGCCATGGTTTGCGACGGCCGTTTGGTTGCCGCCTGCGAAGAAGAGCGCTTCAACCGCGTAAAATACGCGGCGGGTTTTCCGGCCCAAGCCATCCGCTACTGCCTGCGCGAAGCAGGCCTCACGGTGGGGGAAGTGGACCACGTCGCTGTTCCGCGCAATCCCTGGGCGCGGCTGGGCACCAAGGTGCTCTACTCGCTGCGTATGCCGGCGTTCGCGCTGGAACGCGCCAGAGTTCTCAGGAAGTTCACCGGTATCCCCGAAGCCCTGGCGCAGGCGCTCGACACCGATCCGAAAAGCATTCGCGCGCGCTTTCATCGCGTCGAGCACCACCGTGCACATCTGGCCAGCACATTTTTCGTTTCGCCGTTTGATCGCGCCGCGGCGGTCTCCGCCGACGGCCTGGGCGACTTCGCCAGCACCATGTGGGCGGCGGGCCGGGGAAACACCCTGGATGTCCTTGGCGCAATTACTTTTCCTCATTCGCTCGGACTGTACTACTCGGCGGTCACGCAATATCTCGGCTTCCTGAAGTACGGCGATGAATACAAAGTGATGGGCCTGGCGGCTTACGGCCAACCGGCCTATCTCGACACCTTCCGCAGCATCTTGCAAAACAAGAACAAGGGCAGCGGCTTCCGCCTGGGCCTCGAATTCTTCACGCATCAGCGCACCGGCCCAGAGATGACCTGGCGCGACGCCGGGAAAACTCCCGAACTGGGGCGTTTGTTTTCTGAGGGCATGGCCGGGCGCTTCGGCCCCGCGCGCCATCCCGAGGAGCCCGTCGAGCCGCGGCATCGCGACCTCGCGGCGACTCTTCAGGCTCGCCTCGAAGAAGTGCTCTTCGCGATGCTTCGCGCCCTGCACGCGCGCACCGGCGAACGCTCCCTGTGTCTTGCAGGCGGCGTAGCGTTCAATTGCGTGGCCAACGGAAAAATTTTTGACGCCACTCCCTTCGAGCACGTCTACGTGCAGCCCGCCGCCGGCGATGGCGGGCTGGCTGTCGGAGCGGCCTTCTACGTTCTTCATCAGGTCCTCGGCGAACCCCGCTCGTTCCTCATGGACCACGCCTACTGGGGCCCGCAATACTCGCGCGAAGAAATTCGCGCCGCTATGGAAACAAAAAACTTGCAGCGCTCCGGATTTACCGTCGCTGAGCTCGCCGAAGAAGAGCTTGCCCGGACGGCCGCGAAACACATCGCCGGCGGAAAGATTCTCGGATGGTTTCAGGGACGCGCCGAATGGGGGCCGCGCGCGCTTGGCAACCGCAGCATCGTGGTGGATCCCCGCCGCGCCGAAATGAAGGAAATCCTCAACCGCCGCATCAAGCACCGCGAGGTCTTCCGCCCTTTCGCGCCCTCCATTCTCGAGGAGTCCACCGGCGAATACTTCGAGAAGTCCTACCCCTCGCCGTTCATGACTCTCGCTTACTCCGTGCGCCCGGAAAAACGCGGGACGATTCCTGCGCCCACCCACGTGGATGGCACGGGAAGATTGCAAACCGTCAGCCGCGACGCCAATCCGCGCTATTGGCGGCTCATTCGCGAGTTCGCCAATCTCACCGGCGTGCCCGTCGTCCTGAACACCTCTTTCAACGACAACGAGCCCATCGTCTGCCGTCCCGAAGAAGCGCTCGATTGCTTTCTGCGCACCCAGATGGACACCCTGGTCCTCGGCGGCTTCCTGATTACAAAACCCGCTCCCGCATGAGGAACTCGAGGATTCATCGGGAGTGACATCGTTGGAACAGGCGCCGTTTTGTTCTTGGGCGTCTCCCCTGTACAATTCCCGCAGCGTGCGGATCCTCCTTCTCAATCTTTATTACCCGCCCGACACTTCCGCCACGGCGAGGATGGCGGCGACCGTCGCCGAGGTGCTCGCGGCGAAACACGAGGTCACCGTTCTTTGTGGACGCCCTTCTTACGATCCCGCGGAGCATCATTCCTGGTATTTCTTCCGGCGCGGAACGCAAGGACGCGTGACAACTTTGCGTGTGGGCTCAACCATTTACCCGCGCACGCGGATGAGGCAGCGCGTGATCAACTACCTCACCTATGTCGCGCTCGCCGTGCCGTGTGCTTTGTTTGTAGAAGCCGACATCGTATTGGCAATGACCGATCCGCCCTTTGAAGGAATCGTGGGCGCCTTCGTGGCCATGCTGAAACGCCGGCCGTTTTTCTACAACGTTCGCGACATGTACCCGGACATGGCGCTTGCCGGAAACCTGATTCATCCGGGGGCGCTGGCGCGATTCTGGGAATGGCTGCACCGCTGGGCGCTTCGGCGGGCCAAGCGCGTCCTCGTGCTCGGCGAAGACATGCGGGACACCATCGTCCCCAAGGGTGTGGACCCAGCGCGCATCGTCGTTGTTCGGGATGGCGTCGAGAATCCTTCCGCGCCGCTGCCGCAGCCAGACGGCGAAGTCGTCGCTGCGATTCGCAACGGGGCCCGCTTCGTCTTCGTCCACGCGGGCAATCTTGGCTTTTCCGGGGCCTGGGAGACGATGGTCCGCGCCGTACGCCAACTCGAGAGCGAAAGCATTGGCCTGGTGTTTATCGGGGACGGAGCGCAGCGAAGCCAAGTGCAGGCGCTGGCCGAGGGTGCCCGGAACGTGCGGTTGCTGCCGTTCTTCCCGCCGAGCAAGATTCCTTCGGTCCTGGCCGCGGCCGATGCGCACGTCATCACGGTAATACGCGGACTGGAGGGTGTGGTCGTGCCCAGCAAGATTTATGGCATCCTCGCCGCGGGCCGCGCCGTCCTGGCCGTGACACCGAAAGAGAGCGACGTTGCGCGCATCACGCTCCGCCACGGCTGCGGCCTCGCCGCCGATCCGGACGATCCTGCCGCGGTAGCCCGGGCCATGCGCGAACTGGCTGGCGACCCCATTCAAAGCAAGCACATGGGCGAATACGCCCGGGCTGCCGCCCCCGAATATGATAGAGTTTTCCACTTGCAAACATTCCTGCGAGTGCTCGAGGAGACCGGTCAAGCGTGAGTTCCGGGGAAACTTTCTGGACGGGCCAGCGCGTGCTGGTGACGGGCGGCTCCTCGTTCATCGGCTCGAACCTGACCGACCAGCTCGTTGGTCTCGGCGCGCGCGTGCGCATTGTGGACGATTTGACCAGCGGACGCCTGGAAAACATCCGTGAGCATCTCGGCGCCGGCGGCGTCGAATTCCTGCAGGCCGATTTACGCGAGCCGGGGGTGGCGCGGGCAGCGATGCAGGGCGTGGACACCGTTTTCCATTTGGCCGCCGACCATGGCGGGCGGGGCTACGTGGACTTGCACCAGGCCGGGCCGGCATCGAATTTTTTCCTCGATGGCTTGATCTTTTCCGAGGCGCTCAAAGCCAAAGTCAAAAAGGTGGTCTTCGCCTCCTCCGGCTGCGTGTACCCCAATTTCCTCCAGTCCGACGTAAAGAAAGAAATCTATCTAACGGAGGACCTCACCAAAGGCCCGAAGGATGCCGATAATATGTACGGCTGGGCAAAATTGATGGGCGAATTCACGCTGCAGGCGTACTGCAAGGAACACGGAATGAAAGCAGCGTCGTGCCGATACTTCACCGTGTATGGCCCGCGCGGCGTGGAAAACCACGCGGTGATTGCCATGATCGCGCGCGCGTTTTTGCGCCAGAACCCTTTCGAAGTCTGGGGCGACGGCACGCAGATTCGCAACTGGACATATATTGACGACATCGTTCGGGGCACGATTCTTGCCGGTGAAAAAATTGACGACGGCACGGCCGTCAACCTGGGCACGACGGAGCGTATCCGCGTGATAGACGCGGTGCACCTGGTTTTCGAATTCACCAAGTACAAAGCGGAAATCAAACTCCGCCCGGATATGCCCACAGGGCCGCTCAATCGCGTCGCGGACAATAAACTCGCAAAACAGTTGCTCGGCTGGCAACCCGAGGTGCTCTTCCGCGAAGGCTTGCGCCGCACCATCGACTGGTATTACAAAACGAAGGACCCCGCACAGGTGAAGAAGGTCTTCGCGCACCTGCTTACGGAGCGATAGCAATGGCGCTCCTGCCCAGAACGGCTGAACATTGACGTCATGGCCATCTTGCCACGCGGCCTGCTGGCTTTTTCCATCGCCTTGGTTGCCTCGTTGTTATTCACCGTACCAGTCCGCGCGCTGGCGCTGCGCGTCGGCATGGTGGACCGGCCCGGCCCGCGCAAGGTTCATCTCACGCCGGTTCCCCTTCTCGGCGGCCTGGCCATCTACACCGGATTCGTGCTGGCCATATTGTTGACGCTCGATGGCGCGGGGCGCGCGCAGATTGCGGGCATCCTGGCCGGCGCCACTCTCGTCGCCGTGGTTGGTTTTCTCGACGACCGTGGCCTGCTGCATCACCAAGTCAAGCTGTTCGGTGCAATGCCCCTTGCGGCGGTCATACTGTTGCTCACCGGGACGCGCGCACAATTGTTTCAGACCATCCTCGGAGGACGCGCAGGCGTGATCTTCGACATGGTCCTCACACTGTTCTGGGTTGTCGGTATCACTGCTGCGTTCAGCATCCTAGACCACATGGACGGTTTGTGCGCCGGAGTCGCGGGAGTTGCGGCGCTGTTCTTAGCGATTCTCGCATGCCTTGCAGGGCAGCGTCTGGTGAGCATTCTCGCGGCGGCAGCCCTGGGCAGTGCGATTGGTTTCCTGCGCTGGAATTTCAAGCCCGCAAAAATTTTTATGGGCGACGGCGGCGCGATGTTCCTGGGTTTCCTCATGGCCACACTCGGCCTGAAGCTGCGCCTTTCCGGCGCGCCGTCGCCGGCAGTTGAACTCGTTCCCGTGCTCGTGCTGGGCGTTCCCATCTTCGACACCACTTTGGTCTCGATTTCGCGGACCCGGCGCGGTTTGCTGGCCTTTACAACGCCGGGGAAGGACCACACCGCGCACCGCGTCGCCAACCTTGGTCTGGGGGAGCGCAATGCGGTGCTCGCGATGTATGCACTCGGAGCGGTCTTCGGTCTGCTCGGTCTTCTTGCCAGCGGGTTGTCGCCCCGCTCAGGTGTGGTGCTCGCGGCTGCCGTAGGAGCGGCGAGCCTGGCCGGGGTCGCGTGGCTCGAGCGCGTTCCTTTCGAACGCCAGTCTTAAGAGAACGCGCCATAGGTGGGTCTCGCACCTGCGAGTTTCACGGGTTTGACTGTGATTCAGGCGGGGCTCCCCTCGAATGTCGAACGGCCAGCAGCAGAAGACTATTCTGGGCGGCCGAAGGAATCATACTCAAATCCCAGCTTGCGCATCCTCTGTGGATTGAGGAGGTTGCGCCCGTCCAGGATCAACGGGCGCGCCATCAGGCGGGCGACACGCTCCCAATCCAGTTCGCGAAATTCCGGCCATTCGGTGACCAGCAGAACCGCGTCGGCCCCGCGCATCGTCTCATAGGGATCGCGCTCGAATTTCACGTCCGGAAACAGCACACGCGTGCGGTCCATAGCCTGCGGATCGCACGCGCAGACTTCCGCGCCCTCGGCAATCAAGCGGCGCAGCACTTCGATGGCCGACGAAAAGCGGATGTCATCGGTATGGGCCTTAAAGGCCAGCCCCAGCAGCGCAATCTTTTTCCCCTTCAGCACCCAGAGCGCCTTGCGCGCCTTCTCCAGAAGCCGCTCCACGCGCTGCTGGTTCACGCGCTCGGTTTCCTTCAGCATCCCGAAATCCACCCCCACGGTCTTGGCCAGGTAGATGAATGCCTGGATGTCTTTCGGCAGACAGAAGCCGCCGAACCCCAGACCGGCCTTGAGGGATTGCGGCCCGATACGCGGATCCATGCCCACAGCGCGCGTGACTTCGTCGACGTTTCCGCCGAGCTTTTCGCACAGGTCCGCCAACACGTTGGCGTAGGAGATTTTCAGCGCCAGAAACGAATTCGAAGCGTGTTTGATGAGTTCTGCGCTGTTGATGGTGGTAACGAGGAACTCGGGCATCGCGGTCGGCGGGCAGGCCGCCGCATGCACCGGACAACGAAACCGCCGCTCCAAAATAGGCCGGTAGATCTCCCGGAGTTGTTCGGCCACTCCCGGCTCGTCCACGCCGACCACAATCCGGTCCGGATGAAAGAAGTCTTCGACGGCTGTCCCTTCCCGGAGAAACTCCGGGTTCGAGACCACGTGGAACGTCGCGCCGCCATCGCGGCGATACGCGCTGAGCGCGCGCTTCAACTGCTGGCCGGTATGCGCCGGCACGGTGCTTTTCTCAATGACCAGCTTGGGCGAACGGGCCTCGGTGGCAATCTGCCGCGCGACGTTGTCGATGGCAGAAAGATCGGGTTCGCCGGTTTCCTTCGGCGGCGTGCCCACGCAAATAAATATGGCATCCCCCGCGCGGATCGCTTCTCCAACGCTCTTGGTAAACGTCAGCCGGCGCGCGCCGCGCGTTTCTTCGATCACGGCATCCAGGTGGGGTTCGTAAATCGGGACGCGGCCTGCCTGCAACGACGCGATTCGCCCTTCGTCAATGTCGTTGCAAATCAGTTCGTGGCCGGCTTCGGCAAGACACGCGCCGGTCACCAACCCCACATACCCGCAGCCGATTACGGCGATTCGCAAATGCGAGCTCTCCTTTTTGTCTCAGCCGGCGCGAGGACAGGATTCTTTCATCAGGAGCCCGCGCAGACCGAGCAGGAGCAGCCTCGGCTGGCGCACCGCGATGCGCCAGAGAATGCGGGAGGCTTCGTCGCGGGTGTACTCGCTCAACGAGCGGCGCAATGCCGCGCTCAATAGGTCCACCATCCGGCTGTAGTCGGCTTGCTGGAACCGGTGCAGCGACTTGCGGATCAACCAGTGGAGGGCGAGTTCACGCCGCAATCGCCGCAATTCGCGGCTTGGCGTGCCGCTCAGAATCGCTTCCGCGACGCCGAGCGCCCCGCGAAAGCCGGTCACAATTCCGCCCACGGTCGTCACCTTCACTTGTGCGGCCGCGTCGCCCACAAGATACACCTCGCCCCCGCCCACCTGTTTACGCACCGGCACCCAGCGGCGGTACACGGGGATGCGCGCCCCTTGGAACGCCAACGGCGTAAACCCGCGCTTGCTGAGGAAGTGGTCGAGACATTTCCGCGCTTCCTGACTGTCCTCGGCAATCAGACCCAATGCGCCGCGCTCCGGAGACTCCGGAATTAGCCAATAGAAATACGGCGTGTCCGCCGGAGCGAACCAGACACGCACGGTGTTTGGCGGATAATCATGCGGAAGCGCCACGATGGCTTGCAGCAGCGGCACCGTTTCCTGGCCGGGCCAACCCGCTGAGTGCGCCACTCGGCTGGCCGCGCCATCTGCGCCAACCACGGTCTCGGAGTGAAGCTCTTCTCGCGCCGCGTCGGGTCGCTCTACGCTTAACGCGACCCCGCGGCCATTGGGTTCGAGTTGCAGGAATCGCCTGCCCAGCTCGATCCGCGCCCCGGCGCGTTGCGCCTCTCCGGCAAGACTGCGTATCAAACGTGCCCGTTCGATGATCAGGTCGGGGCGCGCCAGAGGGATTTCGGCAGAACGGCCGTCCGTGAATAATTCGAATCGCCGGATTTCGTTGACCACCGAAGCCTCTCCGGCGGCGCCCAGCAAATCGTGCATCCGTCGGGTGACAATCAGAGTGCGGGGTTCGGGGTCGAGCCGTTCGGAGGCCTCCAGCACACGCACGCGGCGTCCGCCGCGCGCCAGCAGCGCCGCCGTAAACAGCCCGGCGGCCGAGCCACCCACGATTGCGACCTCGCCGCGGTTCATGGATACTGTCGCACCGCTTCCCTTGTCACTGTTTCGCTTGAGCAGGTTTTGCCCCCTACGGCTGCTTTCCTTTGTGGCCGCACTTTGGCGCAACGCGGAGTCGTTCGCGCGATTTTGCCTGCCGGCCCCTGCAGCCCCGATGCTCCAGCACCGCGGCAGAGGAATCCGCACCGGTCGCCTTGCCAGGAGAGGGCGCGCGCAAAGTATATCCAATTAGGAGGATTCCGCAAGCCAGCCGCAGCAGGTGCGCGTTTTTTCTCAGGCGCTAGACAACATTCGCGCGCGCCGTTTGCTGGCGGAAAAAGTCGAGTGTGATGCGCAAGCCTTCCTCCAGATTCACCTTCGGCTCCCAACGCAGCAGGCGTTTGGCCCTTCGAATGTCCGGGCAACGGCGCTTCGGGTCATCTTGCGGCAATGGCTTGAACACAATCGGCGGGGCACCCGGGAAATGCCCGCGGATGCGTTCGGCGAATTCCAGAATGGTTATCTCTTGCGGGTTGCCGATGTTAACCGGCAGATGCTCGTCGGCGTGGATCAATTTGTAGATGCCGTCAATCAGGTCGGACACGTAGCAGAAGCTTCGCGTTTGCTTCCCATCGCCGTACACGGTGAGCGGCTGGCCGGTCAACGCCTGATGAACGAAGTTGGGCAGGGCTCGCCCGTCGTTGAGCCGCATGCGCGGGCCATAGGTGTTGAAGATGCGCACGATCCTGGTATCCACGCCCTTCGCGCGATGGTAGGCCATGGTCATGGCCTCGGCGAAGCGCTTGGCTTCGTCGTACACGCCCCGCGGACCGATGGGATTCACGTGGCCCCAGTAGTCTTCTGATTGCGGGCTCACCTCCGGATCGCCGTAACACTCCGAAGTGGACGCCAGGAGGAATTTTGCCTTCTTGCCCAGGGCCAGCCCCAAGGCATTGTGCGTGCCGAGCGACCCGACCTTGAGGGTTTGAATCGGCAGCTTGAGGTAATCCACGGGGCTTGCCGGCGAGGCAAAGTGCAGAACGGCGTCCACGGGACCGGCCACATCAATGTAGCGCGTGACATCGGTCCGCGCGAACCGGAACCGCGGGTGGTCCGTCAGGTGGGCAATGTTGGGCTCGACGCCGGTGATCAGATTGTCCATCGCCAGGACGTCCCAGCCTTCGGCGATGAGCCGGTCGCACAGATGCGAACCAAGGAACCCGGCCCCGCCTGTAATCACCGCGCGCATGCTCAAATCTCCCAAAAGACCGGCTCGATTGTAGCCTGCCCTGCTGCGATTGACTACACGCGCTGCGTGTCTCAGGCATTTCTGGCGAGGTCTGCCGCACCTCTCTTGCAACATAATTAACAGAAAAATTTTGCTTCTGTGGCGTCTTATGGCTGGGCGGGCGCCGCGAACGCGCTGGTGTGGTCGTGAATGATTCTCCAGCCTTCGGGGAAATGCCGCGCGATGAGCGTAAACACCCCGCCAGGTGAATCCTTTTCCCGCTGCAACTGCCAGCGTCCAAGAATCACCGCAGCGTCCGGCCCCAGCGGCGTGACCTCCAACTCGGAGAATGTCAGGTGGCCCATCGCCGCGCGGTCGGGATAGCTCTTCTTGTAGCGCGCCAGCACGGCATCCCATCCGCGCTGCACTCCGCCGGAGCCAACAAAAACGGTGTCCGGCGATTTCCAATAACCCCTCATGAAGCCGTCAATGTCGCCGCGATTCCAGGCTTCCGCCTGCTCGTTGAGCAAGGCTCGCAAATCCTTCTCTACCTGCGAAAGCTGGGGCGCAGCCGGAAAGTTCAATCCGGCATCTTGAGTCCTGGCAGCAATCCCGGTCACCGACACGACTATGACCACGCCAAAGCAGGTCAGGAACACTCTTCTCATGGCAATCCACATCGGGCACCTCTTGTTCAGCCACGCGGCGCGGAGAATAAACGACATCGAAACAGGAGACAGGTACGACTGGGGGCTGAATCTCTTCATATTTCTGCTATCTCCTGTATTATGTACATCTTACGGATAATCGAATGGGCCATCTGCGTAGTACTGAAGCACTATTGGCTATGAATAGTTCTTGACGCAAACTACAGGCCGGAGTGGAGGCCAATGTTCGCAGCAATGCTACTTACAGTTTCAATCGTGGCGCTCATCCAGTTCGCCATATATTATTGGCGGGCGGTGGTCGCGGGCGTAGCTGCGCAGCCCATTTCTGAAAGTGTGCGCGCTGCTGCGGGTCTCGATGGCCGCGCGTTGCGCGCCGGAGACTTTTCCACGTTCGCCGATCTGCACGAAATCACTCCTACGCTCCAGGAACGGATCAGGGGCTTTGGCCTGGTCAGCGCCTACTATCACTTGATGAGCGTCGTCGGCCAGCTGTCTCGGCCGCTTGTTCCGGCCCTGGCGGCATGGAGCGAGACCGAGCGCGCCACCTGTTCTCGATATGCCGCTGTCCTTCTCGACCGCCGGATGAAGAGCAACTTCGCCTGTTCC
>WNGG01003674.1_pt1 | contig 18049 bp, 17 predicted proteins | sample 5400661 | NCBI WGS metagenome assembly WNGG01 (sample SAMN13153372, study PRJNA577476) | soil metagenome | isolation source: 100 cm soil or saprolite under Garry oak tree replicate 1 | place: USA:California | collected 2016-06-15
CGGCAGCCAGGATTGCCGCGCGTGCCTCGCGATCCTCCTCGATGGCGAGCTCGCGCTGATACGCAACGGCCGTATTGACCGCGTCGCGCATCGCGCTTTGCACATCGAGCGGCCAGGCGTCGAATTGCGTGCGGTTAAGAAAGATCGGCCGCGAAATATAGAAATGGTTGGTGACCGTGTGGAAATGATGAAACTTGTGCACGCCATAGGTCACGGTATTGGCGAATGGATTCTCTTGCGCATCGATGGTGCCGGCCTTGATCGCGGCAATGGCCTCGGTCAAGTCCCAGCGCAGCGGAATGGCCCCAAGGAGTTCGAAGGTCCTGGCCTGCACCTCGCTCGGCAGCACGCGGATGCGCATGCCGGCAAGATCCGCCGGCGTGCGGATGGTGCGCAGACGATTGGAGATGTGACGGAAGCCGTTTTCGAAATAGCCGAGGATGCGGTAATTCACGCGCGCTTCGATCTTGTGGGCCAGATGGCGGCCGAGCTCGCCGTCGATGGCGGCGCGCGCCTGGTCGCGGCGCTCGAACAGAAATGGCAGATCGACGAAGCCCAGGTCTGGCACGCGGTCGGTTAGATAGCTCGACGACTGATAGCCGAGCGTCAGTATTCCATCTTCAACCAGGTTCAAGATTTCCTCGGCGCGATAGCCGAAATCCATGATGTTCCAGACGTAGTGGACGCGCACGCGGTCGCGCAGGCGGGCAGCGAGCGTATCGCCGATCAGTTTGAGCGATCGCGAAAACGATGTGCTCGGCGGGCCATAGCCGCCCATGCGGATTTTGATCGGTTCAGCCATCGCGTGCTTCCATGTCGTGCTTTTTGGATTGCGTGTTTCGGATTGCGCGAAAGTTACGCGGCAAACGGCCGCGAAAGTCAACGGCGCGGCCGCAATCGCACTTCGATGGATCTGTCAATCGCGCATGATCGCCGCTAGCCCACCACAACAATTGAGTAGCTTTTTGTTTGAGCATGATCTTTTCGCCGCCGCGGCCTTACATGTTGCCGGCTGAGTAGTGTAGGCTAGTCGTTGCACTGCCGGCGGGGACATTCCAGCTCCGAAACTAAACCTTCCCGGCACGTTCTATAATCATGATGAAGCTTTCCCGCCGCAAATTCCTACACTCGGCAGCAGGCGCTGCCGTTGTTCCAGCCGCGCCCCATCGGGCAATGGCGTTGGATTATCCTACGCGACCGGTTCATTTGATTATCGGTTATCCTCCTGGCGGGTCGGCGGACATGACCGCGCGGCTGACAGGTCAATGGCTGTCGGAACGGCTGGGTCAGCAATTTATCGTTGAAAGCCGCCCAGGCGCGGCCACGAACCTCGCCACTGAATCAGTCGTGCGCGCCGCGCCAGATGGCTACACTCTCTTGCTGGCCGCACCCGCGAACGCGACCAACGTTGCGCTATTCGCCCAACTCAACTTCGATTTCATGCGCGACATTGTTCCAGTCGCAGGGATCATTCGTTTCCCTGACGTCGTGGAAGTGAACCAGTCGGTACCCGTTCATACGATTCCGGAGCTGATCGCCTATGCCAAAGCGAATCCCGGCAGGCTCAACTTTGCTTCGTCCGGTATCGGTTCAACCCTCCATGTGGCCGGCGAACTATTTAAGATGATGGCCGGCGTCGATATTGTTCGCGTGCCATATCGCGGCGGCGCGCCCGCCCTGGTCGATCTGATGAGCGGTCGCGTGCAACTGATGTTTGACAACGTACCCACGTCGCTCGAATTCATCAAAGCAGGTAAATTGCGGCCATTGGCGGTAACTACGGCGGTCCGTTCCGAGGTGCTGCCAGATTTGCCGACCGTGGCTGATTTCGTGCCGGGCTATGAGGCAAGCGCCTGGTACGGTATCGGCGCGCCGAAAGGCACGCCCGTTGAGATCATCGATACGCTCAACGCGGCGATCAATGCAATGCTGGCCGACCAGAAAGCGAGAACGCGATTTACCGAACTCGGGGCGTCGCTGCTTCCGGGTTCAGCTGCCGACTTCGGTAAGCTGATCGCCGACGAAACCGGGAAATGGGGTAAGGTGATCAGGTTCGCCGGCATCAAGCCGGAGTGATCGAGCCACCGCGTCTTCCAGGCGAAGTCCGTTCAGGATTGCGCGCCGCCACCACGACAATAAGGGCGCGCGGAGGAATTCAAACAAATTGCACGGCGATGCCGCCGAGGCTGCCGAAATCGGCGTGCAGCGTATCGCCCTTGCGCGCGTGCACGATGCGGGTGAACGAGCCGGCGAGCACCAGATGACCGACTTCAAGCGCGACGCCGTGCTGGCCGAGCTTGTTGGCAAGCCAAGCCACGCCCAGCGCCGGATGGCCGAGCACACCAGCGGCGACGCCGGTCTCCTCGATCTCGGAATTGCGGTACATGATGCCGCCGACCCAGCGCAGGTCGATATCGAGCGGGCCGACCGGCCGGCCGCCGATCACGATCCCGGCGGCGGCACCATTGTCCGAGACCGTGTCGAAAATCTTGCGCGGGTCCTGCAGCCGCGCATCGACGATCTCGATCGCCGGCACGACATATTCGGTGGCGCGCAGCACATCGGGCAGCCCGATGCCTGGGCCACGCAACGGCTTGCCAAGCACGAAGGCAAGTTCGATTTCGACACGCGGCACGCAATAATTTTCATGCGGAACGCGGGCGCCGTCAGCGATCATCATGCTGTCGAGGAGATGGCCATAATCGGGCTCGTCGATTTGCGACGAGCGCTGCATGGCCTTGGAGGTAAGACCGACCTTGTGCCCGATAAGCTTGGCGCCTGCCGCGATCTTGCGTCTGGCGACTTCCGACGAGATCGCGTAGGCGTCCTCCATGGTGATGCCGGGCCAGGTCTTTGTCAGCTGAACCGCCTGTTTGCGGTCTTTCTCGGCGGCAACAAGAATATCGGCGGCTTTACTGCGATCGGCGTCAGACATCATGGCGGCTAACCTCCCCCGTGCTGGCGACGAGATTTAACACAATTGGCTGTCAAGAAGGCGCGCGCCGTTACTGGCAGGCGGCGCGCAGCACGACGGTTTCAACCGGGCATTCCGCAGGGGGTTGACGCTGTCCCTGCAGCCACAGCGACGCGTTGCATTTCTCGGCAGTGCGCACATCGAGCGGCTGGCCGTCGACAAATCCCTTGCCCTTGCAGGCGTTCACGGCCGCACTCGCGCAATCGGCGGCGCCGTTGCCTGCAATCGTGCACGGCTCGTGAACCTCGATCACTTTCGAGGTCGCCGACTTCACCACTGCGTCTGCCGCATTCTTCATCGCTTGCTGGGTCGCCGCGGCCGCATCCTTGGCGGCATCCGCCGACTTTTTATTGAAGTCGTCGAGCTTGGACTGCTGCTCCTTCAGCTTGGCATTGAAGTCAGCAACGGAGTCGTGCCACCAGCGCGCCACCTCATCGAGGAAGCCGCGCTTCTCGGGCGCGGGCGCCGGCAAGGCTGCGCTCGGCGGCGGCGGTTGCACCGGCAACGTCACGCCGGCCGAGGGAGGAGACGGCGCCAGCGCCGGCGCCGATTGTACCGTGGACGGGGTTGTGGCGGAGGGCGCCGGTTGAACATTCTGCGCGAGCGCGACGCCGGCCGCCGCGGCGACGAATGTTGCCGCGAGCAAACAGCTCGTCACAGAGGATCGCGCGGAATAGGCCGCGATCGCCGTCTTCATATCGCTTGCACTGCTGCTGCCTAGCGTCACAGCCACCCCGTAATGGCCTGTCACGATTGCCGTCGCTTCCTGGCAATCTAACAAGAAGCTTGATGACAAAATTGGGCGTCAACAAGTCAAAATAACTCACCGACCCGCGCCGGCCAATCACAAAGCAGTCCGCCGATTAGCCCTGCTTGTAACCCTGCTTGCCGCCGCTAGAGTAGGAATGAGATTTCGTCGAATCGTCCACTCTAGCTTTTTGTTTGAGCATGATCTTTTCCGAAAACCGGTTCCCACTTTTCGGGATCATGCTCCAGGCCGGTGAATTTCCCGCCACCTGATCCAAACAAACCACGCTAATCCCGCCGCCAAGAGCACGACAATGACGACATCAAAGCGGTGAAACAGGCTGCGAAAAGTCGGGTCGCTGTCCCATCGCGCACCCAACACCATCCCGATATAGGCCAGCCCAAAGCACCAAGGCCAGGAGCCGAGAAACGTATAGACCTGGAATTTCAGCATCGGCATGCGCGCCAATCCCGCCGGAAAGGCGATGAAGGTCCGCACCACCGGTAACAGCCGGCCGATAAAAACCGTAATGGCGCCGTAGCGCGCAAAAAAATGCTCGGCGCGATCAAGCTCGGCCGCGCTGATCAGGACATATCCGCCCCAGCGCTCGAATGCCTTGCGGCCACCCTTGGCGGCAACGTAGTAGGCGACGGTCGAACCGACATTGCAGCCGAGCGCGCCCATCGTCGCGGCGCCGAACAGGCTGAACTGGCCGATGGAAACGAGATAGCCCGCGAATGGCATGATGACTTCGGACGGCAGCGGAATGCAGGCCGATTCGATCGCCATGAGGACGACGACGCCGAAATAGCCGGCCGCCGAGATCACAGCGACGATCCAGGCGGCGAGCGTCGAAATAACCTGGTCGAGCATTGCGGAGATGAAAGTGGTCGCGGAGCTCAGCGCCGCTTGGGCGCGCGGCGGCCTTCGAGCACGACGACCTTACGCCGTGGAAACTCTTCCGGCAGTTTCTTCGGCACCTTTTCGGCGATGCCAAGGAGCCGCTCGCGCCGGTCCATCTCTTTCCAGACATCTTCCGGTTTGATGCCGGAGGCGATCCACAGCACCACGAGGTTATAGATGAGATCGGCGCTTTCCTTGACGACGGCCTCGCGATCGCCGTGCATGGCGTCGATCACGACCTCCACGGCCTCCTCGGCGAGCTTCTTCGCCATCTTGCTGCGGCCCGAGCGCAACAGCCGCGCCGTCCGCGAGGTGGACGGATCGTCGTTACGGCAGGCATAGGCGGCCTGATAGAGCCGGGCAATCGAATCACTCATGGGGCATCAGAATAACGCGATCTTGTCGCCATTGTGTTAATTCCCACCGCTACCGCGATTTTTAGGACGCTGGAAGCGCAAATGGGGTTAAAAAGTTGGTGTTTTTGCCATCCGATCCGGCGGGGCCGATCAATCGTTCAGCGCCAGCAGGCCGGCATTGCCTCCGGCCGCAGCGGTATTGACGGTCACGACCTGCTCGGCCGCAAACCGCAGCAGATAGTCCGGTCCGCCGGCTTTGGGTCCGGTCCCTGAAAGTCCCGTGCCGCCGAACGGCTGCACGCCGACGACCGCGCCGATCATATTACGGTTGACATAAATATTGCCGTGCGGGAGCCGGCCGGCAATCCGCTCGATGCGAAGATCGATGCGCGATTGGATACCGAGTGTCAGCGCGGTGCCGTTCGCGGCGATGTCGTCCAACAGCGCGTCCAGCCGCTCCGGGTGCCAGCGCACGACATGCAGCACCGGGCCGAAGATCTCGCGATCGAGCTCGGCGGCGCCGTCGAGTTCGACGATGGCGGGCGCGACATAGGTCCCATCCGCTGGCAGACGGCGGTGCCGATCCCAGCGAAAGCGCACGCGTCCGGCGCGCTCCTGCGCGGTAAGCCATTCGTCCAGTTTCGCCTTGGCTTCGGCATCGATCACCGGACCGACATGAGTGCCGATCAGCCGCGGATCGCCAACTTTCAGTTCGCGCGCGGCGCCTGCCAGCATGTCGAGCATTGGCTCGGCGATATCCTCCTGCAGGCAAAGTAGGCGAAGCGCCGAACAGCGCTGCCCGGCGGAGCGGAACGACGACGTCAGCACGTCATCACAGACCTGCTCAGGCAAGGCCGTCGCGTCGACGATCATGGCGTTGATGCCGCCGGTTTCGGCGATAAGCGGCACGATCGGGCCTGTTTTCTCGGCGAGCGCGCGATTGATGGCGCGCCCGGTCTCGGTCGAACCGGTGAACGCCACGCCGGCGAGGAGCCGGTGCGCGATCAGGCGCGCGCCAATCGCGCCATCGCCGGGAACCAGATGCAGCGCGCTTTTTGGCACGCCGGCTTCATGGAGCAGCGAAACGGCAAGCGCGGCAATAAGCGGGGTCTGCTCGGCCGGTTTCGCGACCACCGTATTGCCGGCAAGGAGCGCCGCGGCGATTTGGCCGACAAAGATGGCGAGCGGAAAATTCCATGGCGAGATGCAGACGAACACGCCGCGGCCGCGGTAGCGCAATTGGTTGCCTTCGCCGGTCGGCCCGGGCATCGCTTGCGGGGCGAGCGTTGTGCGCGCTTGCGCTGCGTAATAGCGGCAGTAATCGACCGCCTCGCGCAGTTCGGCGACGGCATCGTCCAAAGTCTTGCCGGCTTCGTTCTGCAGCAAGGCCAGCAAGCGGCCGCGGTTGCGTTCGAGCCGATCGGCGGCGCGATCGAGAACCGCGGCGCGCTGTTCGAGCGGCCACCCCGCCCAGGCGGCGAAGCCATCGGATGCCGCGGCGATGGCGGCGCGGGCGATCGCATCGTCGGCTTCGCGGACGAGGCCGATCACGCTGCCGTCGATCGGCGAATGCAAATGCCGGTCGATGCCCGGCAGCGCCACGCCATTGACCAGCGGCGCGGCTTGCGCGCTCGCCGTCGCGACCTCGCGAATTTCGCCGAGCAGAGCCTCGACGCTGGCGCGGTCGCCGAATTCGATGCCGGCGGCGGCACGGCGCTCCGGCTGATAAATATCGCGCGGCAATGAAATTTTTCGATTGCGCGCTTGCGCGGCCTCGCCAATCCAACTCTGCGGCCGCCGCAGGATGTCGGCCACCAGCACGCTGGTATCGGCGGCGGCTGAAACAAAGGACGAGTTCGCGCCATTCTCCAGTAGCCGGCGCACCAAATAGGCCAGGAGATCGCGATGGCCGCCGACCGGCGCATAAACCCGGCAGGGGGTTTGCCGAAGTTCCGCAAGCAGCGCCTCGTAAAGCGCTTCGCCCATGCCGTAGAGCCGCTGGAATTCAAATCCGTCAATGCCGCCGGCGTCCTCGATTATGCCGGCAACGGTCAGTGCGTTGTGCGTGGCGAATTGCGGAAACAGCCGGTTGCGCGCCGCCAACAGCCTTTTTACGCAGGCCATATAGCAAAGGTCGGTCATCGCCTTGCGGGTGAAGACCGGATAATCCGCCAAGCCGCGCTCGTGGGCGCATTTGATTTCGGTATCCCAATAGGCGCCCTTGACCAGCCGCACGGTCAGCTTGCGGTTTGTGGCTGCGGCCACTTCCTCGACCCAATCGATTAGCGCCAGAGCGCGCTTTTGATAGGCCTGCACCGCGAGGCCGAAGCCATCCCAGCCGCCGAGCGCGCCATCGCTGAGTGCCGCGGCGATCACCTCAAGGGACAGTTCCAGCCGATCGGCCTCTTCCGCGTCGACCGTGAATTGCAAATTGTGCGCCTTGGCCAGCTCCGCGAGTTCAATGAGCCGCGGCGTCAATTCCTCGCGCACGCGCTCGCGCGAGATGGCCTCATAGCGTGGGTGCAGCGCCGAAAGCTTGACGGAAATTCCCGGCTGGACGCGCGGATGTTTGTTGCCGCCATCTGCGCCGATAGCGGCGATGGCGCCGGCATAAGCCGCGAAATAGTTCTCAGCGTCGGCGCTGGTGCGCGCGCCTTCGCCAAGCATATCGAACGAATAGCTGAATTGCGGATGCGCTTTGGCGCGCGCCAGCGCCTCTTCGATCGTCCGCCCCATGACGAAGTGCGAAGCCAAGAGCCGCATCGCCTGGCGCGTCGCCGCGCGCATCGCTGGCAGTCCGATCCGGCGCACGACATTATCCAGGATCGTTTCCGGCGTTTCGCCCGGATGAATGACGCGCGCCGCAACCCCAAGTGTCCAGGCCGAGGCCGAGACCAAGAGCGCCGTCGATTTGACGTCGCCGTCGAGCCAGCGGCCGCCGGCGAGCTTGTCTTCGATCAGCCGATCCGCGGTCGCCGCATCTGGCACGCGCAGCAGCGCCTCGGCCAGCACCATGAGCGCGAGGCCCTCCTTGGTGGAGAGCGAATAGGCATGCAGAAAATCATCGACGCCGCCCAAGCCGCCGATCTTGGCGCGGATCGCCTCAATTAAGCGCCGCGCGCGCGCATCGACTCGGCGTTCTGCGGCCGGCTCGCGCGCCGCATCCGCTAAAAATCTCGCCGCCAGTTCCTCGTCGGCTTGAGCGTATGGCGCCTGGAACGGCGGCAGCGCGGCCGTCACTCCATTCATGCCGGCATTCTATCCGCTCTGCGGCGAAGCGGGGGAGATTTAGCCGCCGGGGGTGAGCAGCGTCTCGAGCTTGTCGATGCTTCCCGTCCAGCCGGCTTCCATGCCGTTGAGGTAGCCGACGGCATAATCGACCACTGCGCGGCCGCGCGTGTGCAACGTCATCGTTGTCTTGCCGCCTTTCTCGGCAAAGGTGACCGTGGTGAGCCCTTCTATAATGGGATTACCCGCCGCATCGACGGCGATGTTGGTAAAGACGAGCCGCTCCGGCGGTACGATTTCGCGAAACTCGCCCTTCATCGGATAGATGTTGCCGTCGGGACTGCGCATATGGATGCGGATCGCGCCGCCGACGCGAACATCGATCTCGCAAACCGGATTGGTAAACCCCTTGGGTCCCCACCATTGCGCGAGTTGACCGGCATCCGTCCACGCCTGGAAGACCGCCGTGCGGGGCGCGTCGAACATGCGCGTGATAGTAATTTCACGTGCAGCGAGGGTCGTCTGCTCTGCAACAGCCATCATCATCTCCTCAAGTTACTGCGCCAAATTGCACCAGCTCAATGCGCGCTGGGACTGGCGAGATAGGCCTCGAGCCGCTCGAACGAGCCGGTCCAGCCGCCACGCATGCCGTCGTGCGCCGCGTCGAAAGTTGCCTGTTCTTCCGCCGAGGCGTCGAGCGGCGACCAGCGCAGCGTGAGCTTAGTCTTGCCACTCCTCTCGCCACCCGGCGCGTCTTCGAACGTGACCGTCGTAAGCAATTGCAGCGGCCAGGTCGGCGCCATTGGATGGCGCGTGAGACCACCTGCTTCATCGGAAAACGAATGCACCCAGACCAGGCGCTGCGGCGCGACGATTTCGCGATAGACGAATTTCGCCCACGCTACGGTGCCGTTAGCGGCCCGCATCGCACCATGATAGGTGCCGCCGACACGCAGATCCATTTTCGATGCCACGACGACTGAGCCCTTCGGGCCAAACCACTCTTTCATCCGTTCCGGCTCGGTGAAGCACTTCCACAGCACCTCGCGCGGCGCGTCGAACAGGCGCGTGATCACGAAATCGGCGCTTTTGGTTTCGGCAAGCATGAAAATCCCCCGTAGTTGCCTGTTTGACGGTCTGCTTAGTGTTGCGGAACAAGAATCATCCAGTGCACGCCGAACTTGTCGGCAAGCATGCCGAAGCGCGGCGAGAAGAACGTCTTGCCGAGCGGCATCGTCACCTGACCGCCATCGCCGAGCGCCGCGAACATTTTGTCGGCGTCCGCTTCGTCCTTCGCGGCAATCGACAGCGCGAAGCCGTCGAATTTCGGATGACCGGTATTACGGCCATCGGATGTCATGATAGTCGTCTCGCCGACCTGGAACTGAGCGTGCATCACCTTGTCCGCGTTGCCTGGCGTGCACATGTTTTTGTCGGGGCTGTCTTTCCAGCGCATCACCATTTTCACGTCGGCGCCGATCGCCTTCTTGTAAAATTCCAACGCTTCGTCGCAGCGGCCATCGAAGAACAGATAGGGTTGCACCTGCATGATTTGGCTCCTTTCCTTGTGGCGTTAGGCTGAAAATTTTGTTCGGAAGCGCCAGTGCACCCGCTAGGCCGTTGACGCGACGTAAGCATCAAGCCGAGTCAGCAATCTCACCAGCTCTTGCTCCGTCCAGTCCTCAAACACGGGTGTCAGTTGCTGGTGGCCGGACGCGACCGGCGTGAATAAGCGGTCGCATTGCGCCTTCACCGTGGCGATGACAGCCGTGACTGCGGCGAAATAGCCGGCATATTTCATATTTGCGATCATGTGACAGTAAGACAGCAGTTCCAGCATGGCCCCTCTCCTTCATCGTTCCTAGGACGGTCGGCCATGCCCTATTCCGACAACCCGCACGCAAAAAACGCCTGGAACTAAGCTTGCGCCGCGACGTAGTCGGCGAGCCGCGCCATTGTCTGCGCCAAGCCCTTATCGGCGCCATATTCCTTAATGACGCGATCGCGTTCCGCAGCCGACGGGAAGTCGCCGCGCCAAATTAAGCGCGTGCGGCCGCCGAGATCCTCGAAAGTGACGGTCTGCCGGAACTGCACCGGCTCGACCTCGTCGGTGCCGCCATGGCGCTCGGGCGGCACGATCTCTTCGAAGCTGATGAGGTTCTGATAGTCGCGGCCATCGGGACCATGCATCACAAAGCGCCAAGTTCCACCCGGACGAAAATCGAAACTGTAAGTGGTGGTGGTAAAGCCATTCGGCCCCCACCATTGCGCGAGGTGCTTGGGATCCGTCCAGGCGGAAAAGACCAGCTCGCGTGGTGCATCGAATTCGCGCGTGCCGATGATCGAACGCGGATCGCGGTCAAGATCGAGGCTGCTTGTTGCGGGCATGTTTTCTATCTTTCCTCTTCGATCCTCGATTGTTGCGCTCCTGGGTGCGCTCTTTGGCCTGCAGCTTTTGCAGGTAAGCGTCCAACCGATCGAAGCTCTCGTCGAAAAAGCGGCGGTAGTGCGCGAGCCAGTCGTCGATGTCTTTGAGCGCGCGCGGCTCAATGCGGCACGGCCGCCATTGCGCTTCGCGGCCCCGCGCAATCAGGCCGGCGCGCTCCAGCACCTTCAGATGTTTGGAGACTGCCGGCAGGCTCATCGCGAACGGTTTGGCCAGTTCGGTGACCGAAGTTTTGCCGAGAGCGAGCCGCGCCAGAATGGCGCGTCGGGTGGGGTCGGACAGGGCGGCGAAGGTGGAATCGAGCGACAATTTGACCATCCGGTTAAATAACTAATCGGTTAAATACATCGCAAATCTGTCCCCGTCAAGCGCCCGACGGCGGCGGCTATGTTTTCGAGCGGCATCGCCTAGAGCGGGATGGGATCACGTCGCATCGTCATCCCCGCGCTAGCTTTTTGCCTGAGCATGATCTTTTCCGAAAACCGGTTACCACTTTTCGGGATCATGCTGTTTTATTTGAGCATGATCTTTCCCGAAAACCGGTTACCACTTTTCGGGATCATGCTTAGAATTCCGCATGTCCTTCATCCGCATCTATCTGCGTGTCCTTGGCTTGCTGCGGTCCGATGCGAAGCTCGCGATCGCGCTGGCGCTGGCGAATATCGCGCTCGCCGGCGCGCAGTTCGTCGAACCGGTCCTACTGGGGCGCATAGTCGATGCGCTCTCGGGTGCGCTGCCTTCTGGCCTGGGGTCCGCCGCACCGATGCTGGCGCCGCTGATCGGCGCCTGGGTGGGATTTGGCCTGTTCATCATTGCCGCCAGCACGCTCGTTGCCTGGTTTGCCGACCGGCTCGCCCACCGTCGGCGCAATATGGTCTTGGCGGATTATTTCGAGCACGTGCTGCAGCTGCCGCTCGCTTACCATTCCGGTGCGCATTCCGGCCGGCAGATTAAGGTGATGCTTAGCGGCACCGATACGCTGTGGTGGCTCTGGGTTTCGTTCTTTCGCGAACATTTCGCCGCATTCGTGTTTATCGCTTTGCTGCTGCCAGCCTCGCTGGCGCTCAACTGGCGGCTCGCGCTGCCGCTGATCGCGCTATGCTTCGCCTTCGTCGCGCTCACGATGGTGGTCATGCACAAGGCCTTTGCCATGCAGACCGCGGTCGAGCGCCACTACTCCGATGTCGCCGAGACCGCCGCCGATGCGCTCGGCAATGTGGCGCTGGTGCAGAGCTATGCCCGCGTCGAACTCGAGGTCTCCAGCCTTAAGAGCTCGGTGGATTCGCTGCTGCGGGCGCAGATGCCGGTTCTGTCATGGTGGGCGGTTGCGGCAGTACTGACGCGCGCCGGCACGACGCTCACGCTGTTGGTGATCTTGCTCGTCGGAGCGTATCTAAAGCTCGTCGGCCTCGCTTCGGTCGGCCAGATCGTCAGTTTCATGAGCATCGCCGCGCTGCTCATAGCTCGGCTCGAACAGGCGGTCAGCTTCTCCAATCGCCTGTTCCTCGACGCACCGAAGCTCGCCGATTTCTTCGGCGTATTGGATACCGTGCCCGCCGTGCGCGACCGGCCCGGCGCGATCGATCCAGGCCGTGTGCGCGGCGCGGTCGAGTTCAAAGATGTGTCATTTTCCTATGACGGCAGGCGTGTCGCGGTTGCGCATTTGAGCTTCACCGCATCGCCGGGCGAGCGTATCGCGCTGGTCGGTCCGACCGGCAGCGGCAAATCCACAGCGCTCGCGCTGTTGCATCGCGCTTTTGATCCGCAGTCCGGCGCGATTTTGATCGACGGCCGAGATATTCGCGACCTTACGCTCGGCGGCTTGCGGCGCAATATCGGGGTCGTGTTCCAGGAGACGCTGTTATTCAACCGTTCGATCGCCGAGAACTTGCGCGTCGGCAAGCCGGACGCCAGTGAACAGGAATTGCGCGAGGCCGCGGCGCGGGCGCAGGCGCTACAGTTCATCGATGCCAATGAGGAAGGCTTGCAAGCGCGCATCGGCGAGCGCGGGCGACTGCTTTCGGGCGGCGAGCGCCAGCGGCTCGCTATCGCGCGCGCGCTGCTCAAGGATCCGCCGATCCTCATTCTCGATGAGGCGACGAGCGCGCTCGATCCGCTAACCGAAAAGCGCGTGAACCTCGCGCTCGACGAAGTAATGCAGGGCCGCACTACATTTGTGATTGCGCATCGGCTTGCCACCATCCGCAACGCCAGCCGCATTCTGGTTTTTCGCAACGGCGGCATCGCCGAGAGCGGCACGTTTGACGAGCTGCGACGCCGCAGCGGCTTCTTTGCCGAACTCGTGCAGGCGCAGTTTGCGACTGCGGCTGAGTAGTCTTGGTCTCAAGCCAGTCTTCCCTAATGATCCCACCGAAGTTGTCAGCCCTATCGAATAGTGCGAAGCTGAGAGCATGCTGCTAGTTCGCTCGGTCGTGGCCGCACTCATTGCCGTTTCGGTTGCTATGTCGCCGGCAATCGGTGAAACGGTCATGTTACCATCAGCTGCTGAAGTGACGACGAGCGATCAAGCCGACATGCCTTGCTGTCCATGTTGCGACAAGCAGGACAATTTCAAATCCGCCTGCGTTCAAAAATGTATGACGCTTATCGGCGCTGTTCTTGTAGCGCCTAGTGCTGCGCGGCCATCTCTGCGAGACGGCCGCCTGATGGCTTTTGCGAGTGACTCATCGCGCGGCGTTGCACGAAAGCCGCCGACGCATCCCCCACCGGCCTGACGCTTCTTCCAGGTGCTGACAGCGCGTACGCGCGATGAATGCGTGTGCGCGCTTATCCTCAATTCTCGCCGGAGATTCGGTCATGAAGCGCATATACATGCCTGCTGTCGCTACTCTCGTAATAATCTCATTAGGTGTGATTGGTGTCCGTTCGGAGGGTAACCCGAGCCGGGGCCAGCGCGTATTCGGCGCGTGCGCGGCTTGTCATTCCCTGCAGCCGGACCAAAACATGACAGGTCCAAGCCTCGCGGACTTGTGGAATCGAAAGGCAGGCAGCGTAGCAAGTTTCAACCGGTACTCGCCCGCGCTGCAATCATCGAACATCGTTTGGAACGACAAGACGCTCGATGAATGGGTCGCCGATCCGCAGCATTTCATACCCGGCAATCAAATGACATTCGCTGGCATCAAAGACGGCCAACAGCGCGCCGACCTGCTCACTTTCTTGAAGGGCGCGACGAAGAAGACTGCACAAACAGCAGAGCGAGACGGAATGGGAGGCATGGGAGGTATGGGCGGCATGGGCGGGATGATGGGTGGCGGTCAAGTTCCCAACCTAAAACACCCTGATCCGGCGGTGCGCGTCCAAGCAGTCACCTACTGTAAGGACACCTACACGATCAGCACCGCCAACGGCCAGACACGGAAATTTTGGGAACGCAATATCCGCCTAAAAACAGATTCGAGCAGTGACGGCCCAGAAACGAACGCGCCAGGCTTAGTGCCCGCCGGTATGATGGGCGACCGCGCTGATATCATTTTCGCTGCGCCCAGCGAAATCAGCGGTTTCATCAAGCCAGAATGCTAGGGACGAAACGATGACCGACGCGGCAACCCAAGCCCTGACCATGGCATTCACCATGGGCTGGCAAATCCTCTGGCCGCTAATACTGGGCTTCATCCTGTCAGGAATTGTGCAAGCGGTGGTGTCGCACAGCGAGATGCGACGCCTCCTTCCCGACGACCGACCACGGTCGATCGCCATCGCGCTCGGCCTCGGCGCCGCTTCCTCCTCATGCTCCTACGTTGCCGTAGCGCTCGCCCGGTCGGTGTTTCGCAAAGGTGCCAACTTCACCGCGGCCATGGCTTTCGAGCTGGCTTCGACCAATCTCGTGCTCGAACTGACCATCATCATCATCGCGCTGATGGGCTGGCAGTTCGCGCTGGCCGAGTTCGTCGGCGCGCCGATCATGGTTGCCGTCATGGTGCTGCTGTTTCGGCTGTTTTTGTCGCCGCGTCTTTTACGCGAGGCCAAGGAACAGACAGATCGCGGCCTGTCGGGCCGCATGGAAGGTCATGCCGAAATGGACATGGCCGTTACCGAAGGCGGCTCGCTGTGGCAGCGAATAACCTCGGATGAGGGGCGCACCGCGATCAGCCATTACTTCGTGATGGATTGGGCCGCGATCTGGATGGACATCGTTGGCGGGCTTTTGATCGCCGGCGCACTGGCGGCATGGGTGCCGCAGGAGTTTTGGCAAGGTTTCTTCCTGACCGACCATCCACTCTTGGCCAAGCTCTGGGGACCGCTGATCGGCCCGCTGGTCGCGGTCGTCGCGTTCGTCTGCTCGGTCGGCAACATCCCGCTGGCTGCGGTGTTGTGGAACAACGGCATCAGCTTTGGCGGCGTCATCGCATTCATCTTCGCGGATCTGATTGTGCTGCCGATCCTCGACATCTATCGGAAGTATTACGGGCTGAGAATGACGGGCTTTCTGACGGCAACGTTCTACGTTGCAATGGCGGCGGCAGCCTTCATCGTTGAAGCCGCGTTTGGAGCACTCGGTCTCACTCCCGAGGAACGAAAGGCGCAAGTCGTCGAAGCCGCCGTAACCTGGAATTACACCACCTGGCTCAACATCGTTTTTCTGATTTTGGCCGCTTTATTGGTCTGGCGTTTTATGAAGACCGGCGGCCCCGCAATGCTGCGGATGATGAATGCACCGGCCGAGCGCGGGTGAGATCTGAAAAATGCTGGCGCGCGGCATGTGAGCAATTTGCGCGTGCGTCAGCGCAGCCGCTCTAGAATGCTCACGTAATTGGCGACCGCGGTGCCGCCCATGTTGAAGATGCCGCCGAGCTTGGCGTTTTTCACCTGCATGTCGCCGGCAGTGCCGGTAAGCTGCATAGAAGCGAGCGCATGCATCGACACGCCGGTAGCGCCGATCGGATGGCCCTTGGCTTTTAGCCCGCCGGATGGATTGATCGGCAGCGCGCCGTCTTTGTTCACCGTGCCTTCGGCAATGACGCGCGCGCCCTGCCCTTCCGCTGCCAAGCCCATGGCTTCGTATTCGATCAGCTCGGCAATGGTGAAGCAGTCGTGCACCTCGGCGAAGGACAGATCCTTGAGCGCGATGCCGGCCTCTGCCAAAGCGCGCTGCCAAGCCACGCTGCAGCCTTCGAATTTCAGCACATCGCGGCGCGACATCGGCAGGAAATCCTGCACGTGCTGCGCGCCGCGGAACACGATGGCTTTGTCGAGCTTCAGCGCGGTTTCGACATCGGCGAGCACAAGCGCGGCGGCGCCGTCGGAAACGAGCGAGCAATCAGTGCGCTTGAGCGGCCCGGCAACGAGCGGATTTTTGTCGCTCTCGGCGCGGCAGAAATCATAGCCGAGATCCTTGCGGAGTTGCGCGTAAGGATTGCCAACACCGTTTTTGTGGTTCTTGGCGGCGATGCGGGCAAGCGCATCCGATTGATCGCCCCAGCGCTGGAAATACAGTGCGGCGATCTTGCCGAAGATGCCGGCGAAGCCGCCGTCGATATCGGCTTCTTCCCGCACATAGGATGCCTTGAGCAGATTGCGTCCGATCTCCGCGGACGGCGTCGTGGTCATTTGCTCGACGCCGACCACGAGCACGATGCGGGCGGCGCCAGCGGCGATCGCTTTAAGCCCCTGATGCACGGCGGCGGAGCCGGTAGCGCAGGCATTCTCGACCCGGGTGGCGCGCTTGAAGCGCAAATCGGGTGAAGCCTGCAGCACCAATGAAGCGGTGAAATCCTGCGCGGAAAAGCCGGCGTTAAAATGGCCGAGCACGATCTCGTCGACGTCCTTGGCGGAAATCGCGGCGTCGGCGAGCGCGTCGCCGGCGACCCGAGCGATAAGGCTCTCGACGGTTTCGCCGTTAAGTTTGCCGAATGGGCTATGCGCCCATCCCACGATGCAGGCGGTCATGTTCTCTCCACTGCCGAATTTTAGTCATGTTCTCTCCACTGCCGAATTTTAGTCGCTTTTCCTTGGCTCTTTTCCTGGGCTTAGGACCGCTACTGTCCGGCATCGAGCATCGGAACCGGTTTTAATAATACCGCCATTCGGCTTTGCCTTGGAGGCGGCTTGGGTTAAATAATGATCCATCCACGCTTCGTGAAGCTGACATGAACCGATCACGGCCTCCCCGGCCCGATCAAGCGAATGGACCGCAGCAGGTGCAAGATACGAAGTTTTTTCGAGGCTGGCTGCGCGGCTTTTTGCTAGGCGGCCTGGCGTTAAGCACGGCTGCAATCGCCGTTGCGCTCGCCATCGCGCCGGCGCGGGCGATGTCGTTCATTCTGGTCGACGCCGATAGCGGGAAAGTATTGCGCGCCGAAAACGCGACCTACCCCTGGTATCCCGCCTCCACGACCAAGCTGATGACGCTGTATATGGCGCTAAGCGCGATCCGCGATCAGCGCATCACGCCAGACACGTTGTTCACCGTTTCACCGAACGCGAATTCGCAGGCGCCGACCAAGATGGGCTTTCCGGTCGGCACGCAGGTGACCGTCGACAATGCCATAAAGACGATGATGGTGAAGTCCGCGAACGACATGGCGGCGGTACTCGCCGAAGGCATTGGCGGCTCAGTCGAGGCTTTCGGTCAGCAGATGACCGAGACCGCGCATCGTCTCGGCATGACGGAATCGAATTTCGTCAACCCCAACGGCCTGCCTGATGACGCGCAGGTCGTCTCTGCCCGCGACCTCGCTATTCTCGCCCGCGCGCTTATTAAAGAATTTCCCCAGTACAGTTCCTATTGGCAGATTCCGGCAATCAAGTACGGCAGGCGCATTGTGCGAAACTACAATCCGCTGCTCGGGCGCTATGCGGGCACCGATGGCATGAAGACCGGCTACATCTGCTCATCGGGCTTCAACCTTGTGGCGACCGCCACGCGGAACAACAGGCAGCTGATCGCGGTGGTGCTCGGCGCGCCGACGTCGGCCGCCCGCGCGCAAAAGGCGGCGGAAATGCTGGAGAGCGGCTTCGCGCGAGGTCCGCTGGCTTGGCTGTTGCCGGCATTCGGCAATGTCAATTCGTTGGTCCCGATCGAGGCCGCGCCGCCTGACCTAAAGGACGACATGTGCGGGCCGCATCGTAAGCGCCGTGTCCTTGAGCAGGCCATGGAGGAAAGCGATCCCGATGCCGGCGACAACAGCGACAACGCGGCGGCGGACACAAATCCGCAACCTTCCGGGCTGTTGTCCGCGCTGCGCGGGCCACCGAAGAATTTGCTGAGCGAACCCGGCCCAGTCACCCCGGTCGTGGTCTATACCGGTCCAACCCGCAGCGCTGAGCAGATCGCCGCGCTGGCCGCGCTGCCTGGCTATGAAGGCACCAAGAAAAAAGGGAAACATCATAAGGCCGGTGGCACCAAGACGGCGGAAGCCAAGCAAGACGGC
>WNGG01003361.1_pt1 | contig 18048 bp, 26 predicted proteins | sample 5400661 | NCBI WGS metagenome assembly WNGG01 (sample SAMN13153372, study PRJNA577476) | soil metagenome | isolation source: 100 cm soil or saprolite under Garry oak tree replicate 1 | place: USA:California | collected 2016-06-15
ACTAATCGCCCGAAACCATGACGAAGCGGAATGGCTGATGGAAAACTATGTTCTAGCCCAGCCGGAGAAACTATGGTCCAAGCTAGCAGTCGAAAAAGTTCTCAGGCCACACGTCCTCTCTACTATAGCCGCCGGTTATGCCCGGACCGAGGATGGATTGTACGACTTCTTCTCCCGAACATTCTACGCCCACCAATACGGACCTAGAATGATCAAAGGCAAGATTGGAGATATCCTCAGGTTCCTCTGCAAGGAAGAGATGGTGGTGATGGAGGGAAAAGAACTCTCTGCGTCAAAGTTTGGAAAGCGCGTCTCTGAACTCTACATTGACCCCGAGTCAGCAGTAATCATCCGTGATGGGCTCTACAACCGGGCCAAGAAACTCACTGACTTCAGCCTAATCCACCTCGTTTGCAAGACTCCCGACCTGGCCCCTAGGCCTCGTCCCAGAGGGGGCGAATTCGATGGGCTCGGTCTCTTGGCCACCCAACACAGTGAAGAATTCACCTTTCAGGTCCCAGAACAGTTCGAGGACCCGGTTGCCTATGACGAGTTTCTGGGAGAATTGAAAGCTGCCCAGGTTCTGGAGGATTGGATGGAGGAACGAACTGAAGACGAGATTCTCGAAGCTCGAAAAGTCGAGCCTGGAGACCTTCTCAGGCTCGTTCAGGGGTCCGAATGGCTCGTCTTTGCCGCACAGGAGTTGGGACGGCTTTTCGGGCACAAAGACCTACTGGCCCCGCTAGAGATGTTGAGGGTGAGAGTGACCAAGGGCGTACGGCCAGAACTTGTCAAACTGGTGGGGCTAGACGGGGTTGGTCGTGTTCGAGCGAGAATGCTGTATCGAGCAGGCCTGAAGACAGTTGACGAAATCAAAGAGAAAAGTCTGACAGAGCTAACCAGCATTCCTACAATAGGACCCTCCCTGGCGAAAAAGATCAAGGAACAGGCCGGGGGCCTCATCAAAGCCGATGAGTGGGAAAAGGCGAAGAATGTCAAGCCTTCAGAGGTGGAGCAACAAGTCATGCTCACCGAGTATGAGGACACGAACTAGTAATCCACTTTCCAGCAAGGATAAGGTTCCGTTTATTGCGTCCGAGAAAGAGGTGAGTCGTCTTAGGCTTATTATCAGGGAGTAGAATCAGACTGTAAGTTCCTTAGAGGAAGAGCAACGTGGGAAAGATAAACGTCGCACTAGCAGGAGTCGGGAACTGCGCAAGCGCCCTCGTACAAGGGATCCAATACTACAGAAAGAATCCCTCGAAAGAAAGTGGCCTCACGACCGGGCTAATGCACCCGAGCTTCGGACCCTACAAAGTAGAAGACATCTCATTTGTCGCAGCCTTTGAGGTCAACAAGAAGAAAATTGGCAGGGACTTGAGCAAGGCAGTCTTCACCGAGCCGAATTGCGGGGTGAAGATCAGCGATGTCCCTGACATGGATGTGACGGTGAAACCGGGCCCCATTTTGGATGGAGTTGCTCCCCATATGCGGGAAGTCTTCCAAGTCTACAGCCCTTCAAGGACCAAGCCGGTAAACGTAGCCACGGAGTTGAAAGACTCTAAGGCGGATCTGCTGGTCAACTATCTCCCCGTGGGAAGCGAGAAAGGGGCAAGGTTCTACGCCCAGCAGGCTCTCGACGCAGGCTGCGGTTTTGTCAATTGCATTCCAGAGTTCATTGCGTCGAACGAGGGCTGGGCCAAGAAGTTCGAGGACAGAAAGTTGCCCATAGCGGGCGACGATATTAAGAGCCAGGTCGGCGCCACCATTGTCCACCGGGCACTGGTAGACCTATTTCTCAAACGGGGGGTTAGGGTCGATGAAAGCTACCAGCTCAACCTAGGCGGCGATACGGATTTTCTCAACATGACGGTGGAAGAACGACTCCACTCCAAACGGATCAGCAAAACTACAGCCGTCGCTAGCCTCATACCCTATGATGTTCCAACTAGGATAGGACCATCCGACTATGTCCCGAGTCTCAAGAACAAGAAGATCTGCTACATCTACCTTAAGGGTAGAAAGTGGGGAAACATTCCTCTCCAGATCGACCTCAAGCTGTCAGTCGAGGACTCTCCCAATAGCGCCGGAGTCGTGGCTGACGTGATAAGGGCGGCAAAGATCGCCATTGACAGGGGAATCGGGGGCGCCTTAACCAGTATTTCATCTTACAGCTTCAAATATCCACCCGTCAAAATACCCGACGGTCAAGCTTCCCAGTGGGTCGAGGAATTCATCCAGGGAAAGCGGGACCGCTAACCAGCGCCTCTACGGTTTATCCGGGGAGGGGGGTCTGTAGCGCATCTCCCCAATTTACATTCAGCTTTCCCCTATTCTTCCACTCCTCATAGTGCTCCATTATTCCGGTGAAGAGCAGGGGGAGTCCAATGGTCCCGTCCACGTGAACCGTACATTGTTGGGCCTTGGGGTCCAGCTTTCCCCAGGACTGGCTCTCCGGGAGCTCGCATCCCGAGAGGCCTCCGAATTTCGCATCATCAGTCGTTACTTGGATAGCATAGCTGTGGGGTGGGACTTCCATTCCAGCAATCTCTGACATGGGGATTACCTGTTGAATGTAGTTTTTCGGCGTTCCACCGCCCAGGAAAATGACACCTGACTTGGTCCAACGTCTCTTCAAGCTCATTATCTCAAGGTTGTCAAGCATAGAGTCATAGATCATCGGAGGCTGACCCGCTTTCCGCTTCTCATTGCGGTAAACGGTTAGGGCCATCCCGATGGAACTGTCGGCCAATGCCGGGCAGAAGACCGGGAGCCTCTCCCTCGAGGCAGTCGCCAAAATTCCATATTCGTCCTTCACCCGTTCACCCATCAACTGGAATAGCTCACGGCTGGAATATGAGCGGGCCTGAAGAGAGTCTGCAAACTCCTCCACGAACTCGTCAGTCTTGGTGAACATGACATCATCCGCATAAGTGTCGTACACCCTATCGATACGCATCTCCCTGAGGGTCGGGTCGTCAATATGATGGTTGGCAATGTAGTGACGGCCTCCAAGAGACTCGTAGAGGTCGTGACTGAGGTTGGCCCCGGTGGAGACCAGCACGTCGATAGCGTGCAATGCAATCATGTCACGCAGAATACGGCGCATCCCGCCTGCAATCATGGCGCCGGATAGTCCGAAGAAGATTAGAGGACGGTCCGGGTCGGTGAGCATGCGCATCCAGATCTTGTAGCACCTCCCAAGGAGGCGGCTTTGGAATGAGGTGTAGTTGAACGCCTCCAGAGCCTCACTCACGTTGCGAATTTTTGCAACGTCGAAGTGGTCCACGGTGTTCTTGAACGCATCACCACGAGGTGAGAAGTGGATTTGAGATGAATGCTTCGGAGACGAAGTCTTTGACTGTGGGTCAGAATTTTTGGCAGGCTTCATTTTCTAACTGTAGGATACGAATTCGGGGGGTGCTTTGTATTAAAATGTTGCACGGCTGCGGCACTGCTGCAGAATCTGAAGTCGTGGGATGGATCAACAGTCCGAGAATCGCGCTTGAATTGTTTGGTTGCCTAATCCCAGCAATAAGCAAAATAGCATTTGATTCAGGTCCTTCTTTGGTTAGAGATACTTGGTAGATTTGAGCACCATCATCTTGGTCGTCCAGGTCGCGGGGACGATTGCAGGCTCCTGGTTAGTTGGCGAGGTACTGATCAGACTCATAACGAGAATTGCGAGAAGAGCTGGTGCTTCATCGGACGTTGTGCGGACTGTCCGGCGAGGATTGAGCGTCCTCTGGGTCGTGCTAGCCGCTGCGGGGGTTCTTACACTTACGGGGGTAACCTCCGAGTTTTCAGTTCTCACCCTCTCGGGGCTGGTCGGATTGGCCGTTTCCCTTGCGCTCCAAACGACCCTGTCGAACATAATCTCGGGTATCCTTCTCTTCTATGACGGTGCACTGAGATTGAATGATCAGGTCTCCTACGGAGGTATCAACGGCAAAGTTGTAAAGATCGGTTTCAGGAATACTTGGGTGAGCACTGATGACGGGAGCATTGCAATCATAAGCAACAACAATCTGGCGGGAGGGCCCCTAATCAACCAGACAGCGGCTGAACGCCTGCAAAAGCGCCTCTGATCAAAGTCCTCATCTCCCCGGGGAGAAGGGCGCGATTATCTGCCGGAGGAGACCTTCAGAGGGAACACGATAACCGGAGAAGTTTTGTCCAGGAAAAGAGAAGCTCTGGGACGACTGTCAGCGAACTTTAGTCTCCGAGTGGCTATTCTTCCCGTCTTCTCTTCCAGAGGCGGGATGCGTCCTCTGCAAGGTTCTCATGGCGTCTCTCATAGGCCATGTGCTGGGAGTAATGGTCTTCGCAGTAGGTTTTTCCGCAGTACTCGCACTTCTCATTCTTGGGCGTGACTTTTCCGCATTCGGCGCATTTTTCGACCAAACCCGACTACTATCCTAAGGGTGTGTAGGAGTACTAGCTCGGGGGAACCGTTTAAGCTTGAGCCTTGACGGCCCGGCTCGGGTCCGGGCCGTGGTCCCAGGCTAGAACTAGTTCTCGCAGCATCTTCACTCTGGGGTTGTCCAGTTTGAGTTTGAAGATTCTGATTCTTCCATAGTCGTGCTCTTCGACGACCGATGCGATTGTCAGGTCTCTGAGGTGGCGTTCGGTGCTGCTGTAGCTCTGGTCTGTCCTCTTGGCTATCTCGGTAAGGTGTAGCTCCTCTACTTGGGAGAGGAGGGTTAGGATTCGGATGCGGCCGCTGCTTGTTAGAATCTTGTCCAGGCCTGGGGCTTCTGTCAAGCCCTTAGTTCCTGGTTAGGCTGGACTCTAGCCATCTTCGTATGGCGGAGGCGGAGGCTGCTGATATTCCTAGGAGTGTTGTTTTTCCCCGGAAGCCTGTGGTGGAGAGTTGGGTGGATAGTACGCCTGTGGCGCTTAGGTTCTGGACGTACTTCCAGACCTGGGTGTGGGCCCGGTGGGGTTCCCTGTGCTCTTCGCAGGCCATTCGGTATGCTACTTCCACTTCTCCCATGGTAGCGTAGTTCTCGTTGGTCCTTTCTAGGACCCGGGCGAGGGCGAGGAGTAGTAGTTTTTCGTGGAGGTTGAGGTGTTGGGCGTAGTCTGTTCGGAGGACTTGGTAGACGCTGTTCTGGGCTGTTCTCACATGGTCGGGTTTGAGCTCCTTGGCTCCTTCTGAGTCAGCATATTTTCCAGCCCTCCACAATAGTTCGATGGCGTACCTGGCGTCTCCTGAAGGCGCGGCCTGGTCTGCTACAAAGTTCACAACCGTCTCGGGAATGGTTCCTTCTCTGAAGCTCAGCTCTACTCGTTCCCTGAGTATGGTTTCTATCTGGGGGGAGGTGTATCTTTCCAGTCGTATGATGTTCCTCTGCAAAGTGCTCAGGGTGCTCCGGTCCAAGGTCTCCAACAGCCTCAGCTCTCGTACCACGAGGATGAGGGAGAGGCGTATGGGCCGGCCGGGGCGTTCCTCTTGTATCCTGGTCAGGTTGTAGAGGCTGGAGCCTTCTGCTTTGATGAGCATGTCGGCTTCGTCTAAGGCGAGTATGATGTGGAGGTTCTTCTCCTCCAACTGGTCTAGGAGGATCTGGAGCAGTTCTTCGCCGGAGAATCCTCTCTGGGGAAAGCCGGGTGTGAAGGTCTGGAGTACCCGTTTCAGTATCATGAAGAGGCTTCCCCTGTACTCGCGGCAGTTGATGGGTATGTAGCGGAGGTTCAGCTTCAACGTCTTGGCCGTGCGTGTTATGTCCGTTCCAAACCTGGTGGCTAGGACAGTTTTTCCGGTTCCAATGTCGCCGGTTATGAGGACTTTGGGGCTGGTGGTTCCAGGCTTGTCAATGACCGACCGGAAGAGTTCCGCTAGGAATCTGAGCTGGTTTTCCCTGTGGGGCAGCTTGGCGGGTATGTATTCTAGGCTAAGCGGCTCTTCGTTCTTGAATATGCTGGGTTTCGACAGCGTCTCCCGTATTATCTCGGCGGGGGGTGCCAGGGTTGTCTTCTCTATCAAGGTAATACTTCCACCTGAAAGCTCTCAAACTATACTGTTGAAAGTATAAGCAGGGTAGAGAGGGATAAAAGTAATCCAGCCCAACAAATAAACAAGCTCAAAACACGCCCATTTCTCAAATCCGGGAGCCGAATAGTTTCACCCACCTGCCGGTCGTGAAGGAAATGTCACTAAATCAGGGGGTCAATAAAACCCGAGACGGGCAAATTCCGCGCCTTGAACCGGGGAAATCGCCCATAATACCTGCCGGACAGAAAACGATTTTCAAAAAGGGGGGTACGTCAACAGCTTTTCAAGGCGTGAACGAGCTGCATCTCAAACTCAGTTCGAGCGAAGTAGGAAATTGTCTTGGAAAAGCCCAGAATGAGCCCCGATTCACGAATCCAGCAAGGCGATTCTAGCATCAGCCACCATTCGTTCAGAGACCGGGCAGCTTCCCTGGGAAATTTCCCAACCGGAGACGGGCAGGTTCCTGCCCCTGACCAGCCCAAATCCCCCGGAAACAAGCCCAGACAGAAAACCATTCCGTATGAAAAAAAGTACCGGCCATCCCGTCCTCAAGACGCGAGAGAGGCGGGTCTTGTTCAGCCGAAATACTTACCGACCATCTTTACACCCACATCCGTCGCCACCCACTTTTCACCATTAAACTTCACAGCCCCCAGCCTCTCAAGGTTCGCCAAGTGCTCACCCAACTTCTCAGGGGGAAACCCCTTCTCTTTATGGCCCGGGTAAATATCACCCAGACCTTTTGAAATCTCCCGGGCAGTCTTAGCGTTCTCGCAAATCCTCACAATCTGAATATTCACTTCAGTCGTCGTCAAGATCCGGAAGATCTCCTCCTCCGACAACTTCTGCCTAGGCGGAAAGTTCACAGTACCTGCATGAGTAGGCCCAGACTTCGGCCCATGATTCCGTCCTCGCACAAACCGAAAAGCCATCACACCCCAAGTCGCGAACAGAGCCGACAGTAGGAAAACAGAGTTGGTGAACAGTCCGACAATGACTTCGATTTGAAGCTCCACCACCAAAGCCTACCTCACCCTGTGAAGAGCAGCCATCTCGATCCCCGCAGGGCCCACCCGGTAAGCATACACCTTCATCTCAGTCATCACCCCGGGCATCTTCAACACCCGCATCTTCCTCGCATACTCCTCCCCCCCGAAAGCCTCAGTGGACAAGTCAACAACCCCATCACTCAAGTGCATCACAGTATTCTGGACATTCTCCGTATGAATCCCCTTAGACGCCAACAATAAACACAAGCCTCCCTTCGACCGAACATGAAGCTGAATCAACTTCAACGTCTGCTCCACAGCGGGAAAAGGAGCGGAGCGGATGACATCACTAAGACTGTCCACGACAAGTGTAGAGGCACCCAGGGGAGCCACAACCCTCGGAAACTCCTTCATCAACATGTTAGCCGGGCCAATATCCCAGGAAACCTCCCCCGAAGTCCGTTCCTTCTTCATGCTGAAACTATCGATAAACCACATCTGCCGCTTCTCAAAATACTCATTCAACCCCCAGCCAAACCCACCCATCTCCCCCACAACATCCTCCCAGGAACGCCCAGTTGTGAAATAGACCGCCGGCCTATGATCATGGAGGCCCTGGTACAGGATCTGCTGAGCACAAGTCGTCATACCCGTATCCGCCTCTCCCAGAAACAGGACTATGCTGCCCGCTGGCAGACCCCCAAGCGACTCGTCAAAAGCTTGGATCCCACTCTTCAAACTGCCCATAGCTAAGCTTTCTACTCCTGTCTCTGCGAGTTCTGGTAGGGAGGCTCGAAACCCGCTCCCTGAGACGCAATTCCCTCCCCTTGAACTGTTTGTTCCACTACCTCTTCAACCTCGGATACTGGCATTTCGCTCTCAAAGACTTCTTCGAAGAGAGGTTCACCGGCTGCCTGGGCGCTTTCTCCCAGTTGTATGGAGGCGCCTGCGGCGGCCGGCCAAGCTTCGAACACCAATCGGCCCTTTGATCTCGACTCCATCTCTGCCTATAGAGAAGGCGAAGTCGTTCAGGCTGTGGCTTGTTCCCCGCATCTTTCGGACAAACATCTTTCTCAAGGGCGAGCTCTGCTTCACCAGCGAGAGAACTATCACTCCTGTCGCCAGAAACTCTTCAATCCCGTACCTGCTAATCAGCCCCGAACCCTCCACGATCTCAGTAGTCATCAAAGTCGTCGCCCCCACATCCTTTAGGAGAAGACCCACTTCCAAGAAGATCTCCCTCAACGTGTTCAGGTCTGTAACTCTGAAGCCAAAGCCAGGAAGAGAGTCAACCACAAGCCTCGTGGCACCGAGCTGTTCCACAAGCACTTTGACCTCGGAGAGCTTCGACCTCAAATTGTAGAGAATCGACTGCAGGCTCTCCTGCTCAGTAATCTCCGACTCGACCCGCTGGTAGACCGCATCAATCATGCCTATCTTTTTGTCCTGTTCCAGCTTCCTAAAGTCCCAGCCAAACCTCAACATGTTAGCCCTGAACTCGGATGGAGGCTCTTCCGTGGTGACGTACACGCCCGGCTCACCGTAACGCTTCGCTCCATTGTACAAATACTGTCCACAACAGATAGTCTTACCACATCCCGCTCCACCGGCTACGAGGACCCTCGCACCCTTAGGAAAGCCGCCCTCGAGAACATGATCCATCCCCGGAATGCCAGTGTGGACCCTTTCGATAGCAGTCTCCATAACTACCAACGGTCAGGGCTCGACAAAACCGCATAAGGCTACGGTAACCCGGCAAAGAATCCAGAAGTTACATTACAAGCCCGCATTGAACTCGGCAACCTTTTTAGGCAAAGCTCTAGCGGCTGCTAAAGCTCCGGGATAACGAATGCCTCAGCGGGGATACTCGGTCACAGGGCTAGACCCAGACCGAACTGTGAAGTGTTCAGGCCGAGAACTGCGCATATCCCCCAAGGCAAGCGTCGAGCTCTGTCGAACAATTAGGGGAATGAAGCTCCCTGACGCAAAGAAGCTCTTAGAACGGGTTGTTGACCTGAAACAGGCAATCGCCTACCGTCGCTACAAGAAAGAAGTCCCACACAAGAGAAACCTCAATGAACCATGGTACGCCGGACGCTATCCTCAGAAAGCAGCAGGGAAGCTACTTCACCTTCTTGAGGAACTAGAGGCTAACGCCGAATATCGTAACCTAGACGTTGAAAAGCTCAAGATAATTCATGCAGCTTCCCAACGTGGCCCCCACGTTCCGAAGCGAAGTCCAAGAGCCTTCGGACGCTCGGACCTCCTACGCGGAACAACCACGCATGTGGAGCTGGTGGGATATGAGTTGGAACAGTAAATGTCAGTAACCAAGTATTTCATCAGGGATGTCTCTCGCCGTCTCGAGATCGACGAGCACCTTGCCCTAGAACTGAAACGCGCTGGCTACAGCAAAGTAGAGATGACCAAGAGCCCTGTCGGAACCAGAGTTGTGATTTACGCGGCTAAACCCGGAATGGTCATAGGGCGGCGCGGGCAAAGCATCAGGGACCTCACTAAGGTGCTCGAGGAAAAGTTTGGAATTGAGAACCCTCAGCTCTCCGTAGCGGCTATCGAAATTCCCGAACAAGATCCTAAGGTAGTCGCATCCCAGGTTGCCCAGGCTCTTCAGAGAGGAGTGCACTTTCGAAGGTCCGCTTACTGGGCCATTCAACGAGTGATGGAATCCGGCGCGGCAGGCGTCGAAATAACTATTAGAGGAAAACTCACCACGGAGAGGTCGCGGTACGAGAAATTCCGCGCAGGCTACCTTCCAAGGGTTGGAGACCCAGTTTTGAAAAACGTCAAGGCTGCGGTCGCGGACGTTCAGCTCAAGCAAGGGCTTTTCGGAATCAACGTCAGAATACTACCGCCGAACATCGACTTTCTAGACAAGCCTTTGATGAGAAAACAGGAACCCAAACAAGTTCAGGCTGTTGCGGCGGCCGAGGAACCGTACGTGGAAGCTCAGCCAGCCACGCCTACCACTACAGAAACGACGAAAGAGGCCGAAGTGCCAGAACAAGAGGTCAAGGAGGAGCCAATTGCCAATACTCAGAAAGCGTGAGGTCAAACAGATGCTACCCGATGAGAGGAACAAGAAAGTGACAGAGCTGAGGGCCGAGCTCACCATTATCAGAACCATGGTAAAATCCGGTGGCACTGTGGACAACCCCGCTAGGATAAGGGAACTCAGACGAGCGGTGGCGAGGCTCCTTACCGCCCAAAACCAGCCCAAACCGAAGGAGACCTCTCCATAATGGCGATCAGCCCTGTCAATCTGCCTTCCCACGAGCTGATCAGCCTTAAGGTGAGGGTGTCAGGTTCCCTTGATCCCACTACCAGAGGCATTGGAGGAATCGTGAAAGACGAAACCCGCAACACCCTACGGGTCGAATCCCGTGGCCGGCTCCTAACTCTTCCCAAGATTGGCTCATCTTTCACATTTGATCTCCCAGAGGGTCAGTCTGCGCTTGTTGAAGGCTCAACACTAAGGTTCAGGCCGGAGGACCGAGTCAGGCGAGGTCTAACCAAATGGTAGTCAAGAACATCGGGCTCGATGTCAAGCCTCCCAAGGCTGGTTGCAATGACCCGGTGTGTCCTTTCCACGGGAGCCTCGGAGTCAGAGGAAGAGTATTCGAAGGGACTGTCGCGGCGTCCCGATCACCCAAGACGGTCTCTGTTGAAAGAGCTTACCTCCACTTTGACACCAAGTATAACAGGTATGAGAGACGGAGAAGCAGAACATTGGCCCACAACCCTGCCTGCATAGCAGCCGCCACTGGAGACAAGGTGGTTTTCGCGGAGTGTCGGCCCTTGAGCAAGGAAGTGGCTTTCGTCGTTGTGGAAAAAAGGGGAGGCACAGCCCGGTAGATGCCAGCTCCCAAAACCCGAGCGGTAAGTGCGAGGGGGATGGTGGAGTATCGCCCCCGAGTTACCAGAGGCCTGCCAACGGGCTCTAGGCTGGTCTGCGCAGACAACACTGGTGCCAAGGAATTGAAGCTAGTCAATGTGCGCGGCTATCACGGGCGACTCCGCAGGGTTCCATCTGCAGCAGTTGGAGACATGGTAATGGTGACTGTAATGAAAGGGAAACCGGAACTGAGAAAACAGGTTTTCGCGGCTGTTGTAGTCAGACAGGCTCGGGCTTTACGGAGACCCGACGGTACTAGACTGACATTCGAGGACAATGCTGCGGTGATTATGACCCCCGAAGGAGAGTTGAAAGGAACAGAGATCAGGGGGCCCGTAGCCCGCGAAGCTGCTGAACGGTGGCCGCGAGTAGCAAATCTGGCCAGCACGGTGATATGACCTTAAAGTCCTCAAAGCCTTCTAAACAACGACGGTCTCTCTTTCAAGCGGCAGTGCACCATCGCCGCAGAATGCTCGCCTCCCACCTCTCCGACGATTTGAGGCAGAAGTACGGCGTGCGCGGAGTTCCAGTCCGAACGGGAGATAGCGTCCGAATCATGCGAGGTGACTTCGGGGGGTTGGAGGGTAAAGTCGAACGAGTAGATTATGAAACCGGCAGAATATACGTGGAAGGCATGACTAGGGAGAAGGCCGCAGGGGTCGCCTCCAAACTTCCAGTTCACGCTAGTAAGGTCCAAATCACGAACCTGAACTTGTCAGATAAGTGGCGCAGCGGGCTGCTGGGCGAGAAAGGGAAGAGGGAGAAGTAGCAGATTGGCTCGAAAATTCGGCCCAAGACAGCTCAAGAGAGAAGCCTCGCCCGGCTTCTGGCCCATTCACAGAAAGGAAGCAACTTGGGCACCTATGACGAGGCCAGGCCCCCACCCTAGGGAAAGAAGCCTCCCCCTGGTCATACTAGTGCGCGACACCCTCGGTTATGCGCGAACCGCCAAAGAGGCCATGCGAATAATACGCGATTCCAAGGTGAAAGTCGACTGTCTCATTAGGAGAGACCACCGGTTTCCCGTAGGTCTTATGGACGTTGTTGAGGTGGACGGCATCAAACAGGTTTTCCGCCTCCTCCCTAAGCCTCGAAGAGGGCTCTCGCTCTCACCAGTCAAGCAAGAAGAAGCAGGGTACAAGTTATGCAAGATTACCGGAAAACGAACCGTTGCTGGCCGGAAGATACAGGTCAACCTTCACGACGGTCGCAACCTCCTCTTAACAGGAAAGGAGCAAGCGGGAAAGACTGAGCAGGAATATCGCGTTGGAGGCGCCCTCCAGATCGCCCTTCCATCCCAAAAGATCCTCGGCTACGTTCCCTTTGAAGAGGGGGACATCGGGCTGGTCACTGATGGTAGAAACGAAGGACTCTACGGCAAAATCACCTCCATTTCAGAAGGCACACACTCTCGACCTCGGATCGCAAGAATTGAAACCGTCCAAGAGTCATTTGAAACCCCTGCACAATACATCATACCCGTGGGGACGAACACGCCTCTGGTCGCCTTGGAACCGTGACCCTCTTGCAAACCACGCAGACGAAACCTGAAGAAAACCCGCTTCGACAGATTCGGGTAGAGAAGGTAACAGTCAACATAGCCACCGGAAAATCTGGCGACCCGCTCGAGAAAGCCAAGAAAGTTCTGAATCAGCTCACAAGCCAAACGCCTGCTACCAAACGGGCCAAGAAAACCATAAAGGACTTCGGGATCAGAAAGGGCGAGCCAATAGCGGCCATCGTCACCCTAAGACGCGACGAGGCGAACTCCTTTCTTACTAGGGCCCTGGATGCTGTCAATAACAAGGTTAAGGAATCCTCCTTCGACGGCTACGGCAATTTTTCTTTCGGAATACGAGAGCATATCGAGATTCCCGGCACCAAGTATGTGCCCGAGCTAGGGATTTTCGGAGCCACAATACACGTAACCCTCGAACGCCCCGGCTACAGGATTCGACGCCGGTCGATCCGGCCGGCCAAGATGAGCCGAAGCCACTATGTTTCCAGAGACGAAGCAGTACAGTTCATCCAGAACAATTTTGGAACCCAGATAGTCAAGTGAGAATTATGGCCAAGATCAAGCCGAGGAAGCAGAGAAAGTATGGGAAGGGCGCGAGACCCTGCAAACGATGCGGCCAGTATGGTCCTATAGTTAGAAAGTACGGCCTCAACTTCTGCCGTCAGTGTTTTAGAGAAGTGGCTCAGGGCCTAGGCTTCAGAAAATACATGTGACCAGTCATGGAACCACTCTCTAACATGTTCTCCTCGCTTCTAAACAACGAGAAGAGGCACAAACACGAGGATATAGTATACCCGGCTTCCAAGCTCATGGGGCAAGTCTTGCGGGTCATGCAAAAGTACGGCTATGTCGGAGAGTTCGAGTTCGTTGATGATGGCAGAGGGGGAAAGTTCAAAGTGCAGCTTCTGGGCAGAATAAACGATTGTGGTAGCGTCAGGCCTAGGTTCTCATCCACAATACCAGAACTGGAGAAATGGGGAAAAACCTACCTTCCCTCCAGAGACGTTGGAATACTAATACTTACAACCTCCAAGGGTGTTATGAGCCACAAAGAGGCTCGGGAAGGAACGACCGGAGGTCAGCTCCTAGGCTACGTGTTCTGAGGAATTGGAAATGGCAAGAGTCGAACTTCTCCGGAGAACAATTCAAGTTCCCGAAAAGATCAACGTTAGCGTAGACGGAAGAAAGGTGAAGGTTCAAGGGCCTCTCGGAAACCTTGAGGAAGACCTTTCCCACTTGCCAGTAGATATTTCCATGCAAGGAAAGGAGGTCACGGTGACCACACGATGGCCAAGGAAGAGGGAAGTTGGAATGCTAGGCACAGCCTCGGCACACATACGAAACATGATTAGAGGCGTCTCGGAAGGGTATAGGTTCAACCTCAAGACCGTCTATGCACACTTCCCCGTAACGGTAAAGTTTGAAGAAAAGACGAGGAAAGTCAAGATAGAGAACTTCACAGGAGAGAAGACTCCGAGGTACGCTTCCGTGCTGAAAGGCGTTAAGGTTTCTGTGAAAGGCGAAGAGATCAAGGTTGAAGGAAATAGCTTAGAGTCGGTCAGCCAAACTGCCGCAAACATCCAGAACGCAACCAAGATCAAAAAGAAAGACCAGCGGGTTTTCCTAGATGGGATATATGTTTACGAGAAGGGTAGCCTGAAAAATGGGGCTAAGCCATAGGAGGATTGCGAACAACGGCCGGCTCAAACCCACGTTTCAAGCGGCAGGAAAGTTGGAGGCTGAAGAGGGTAAAGGAGAATTGGCGTCGTCCTAGAGGAGTTACCAGCCGAATGCGGAAAGAGAAGAATGGATGGCCGCAGAAAGTGAAGGTTGGGTATGGACGTAAAGCGTCGCGGCGAGGGCTTCATCCTAGGGGGCTCGTAGAGCGTTTTGTCCGAAACGAGTCTGACCTGGAAGGGTTGGACCCGAAGATGCACATAGTTAGATTGTCAGCAAGACTGGGAGAAAAGAGACGGCTCATACTACTTGGGCGAGTCCGGACTTTGAATGTTCACGTGGCCAACCCGGGCAAAGAGGAAGCCCGCCCGGTCGGCGAGGAAGCCGCGCCTGCCGAGAGCACGGTCACGGGCAAGTCGTCGGGAAGACAAGTCCCTGCTGAGGGCGAGGTCGAGGGCGAAGCCCTTCCTAAGGGACAAGGAGCCCCGCCTGAGAGTTCCGAAGTCGAGAAGCAAGGGTCGGACTCGACGGAGACTGGCCAATGAGCCTCAAGGGGCAGCGACGGCTAGCCGCCAGCCTACTAGGCTCTGGGGAAAGCAGAATTTGGATTGACCCGGAAGAGACGGACAGGGTCCAGTCGGCCATCACTCGGAAAGAGATACAGACTCTGATCCGAGAAGGTAGGATCAGGGTTCTTCACAAGAAGGGCGTAAGCCGGGGACGGGCCAGGGCCAGGTCTGGCCACCGCAAGAAGGCGGGTAGCCGCAAGGGCGGCCAAAAAGTGGGAAAACAGGGGTGGGTTGTGAAGATCCGGTCGATTCGAAGGCACCTTCGGATGCTGAGGGACAAGCGCCAATTGTCTCCTGGGAGCTACAAGACTCTACTGGGAATGGCGAAGGGAGGGGCGTTCAGAAGCGGCTCCCACATAGATGAGTATGTAAAGGCCCGGCAACTGTTGAGGAAGCGATAGTCAAAATGGCTGACGGTCCAAGATACTCGCTCCCCTTCAGAAGGCGACGGGAAGAAAGAACAGATTACAAGCTGCGCAGGTCACTGCTTAGCTCGGGTAGGCCCCGGGCGGTCGTCCGGCTCAGCAACAAGTACGTCTATGTTCAGATCACTGATGCAAAACTATCCGGTGACTTTGTAAGGGCATCCGCATCGTCTCGGGAACTGGCCGGGCTGGGGTGGAAGGGTGGAACAGGAAATCTTCCAGCAGCCTATTTGACCGGTGAGCTTGCCGGCCGCCGAGCCATGGCGAAAGGTGTGAAAGAAGCATTGTTGGACATTGGGCTAAAATCTTCTAGCAAAGGCTCCAGGCTATACGCGGCCCTGAAGGGGCTGGTCGACTCGGGCCTGGAGGTTCCGCACTCGGATGATAATCTTCCTCCTGTGGAAAGATTGGCAGGGGGCCACGTCGCGGCTTACGCCAAGAGCCTTTTGGTCGAGGCTGCAGATGAGTACAAGAAGAGGTTCAGCGGCTATCTGGGCAAAGGCTTGAAACCGGAGGATCTCTCAAGCCACTTCCAGCAGGTCAAAGAAAAAATAATGTCTTCGCCCTTGGAGGTAGCTACTTGAGCGAAAGGTCGGGCCAGGAAATAGGATGGGTTCCCAAGACAAAGCTCGGGAAGCTTGTCCAGCAGGGAGAAGTGGTGTCCATGGAGGAGATTTTCACCCAGGGCCTGAGGATCAAAGAGCCGGAGATAGTGGATACCCTTCTACCAGGAATCCAGCAGGAAGTTCTGGGCATAGGCTTCGTCCAGAAGCAGACCGATGCCGGAGAAAGGTCAAGGTTCAGGGCGATCGTCGCCGTCGGAAATGGTGACGGATACATAGGAATAGGGGAGGGAAAGGCACGGCAAGTGAGAACGGCCATTGATAAGGGAACAATCCAAGCCAAGCTGTATGTGATCCCTGTCAGAAGAGGGTGTGGGAGCTGGGAATGCCGTTGCGGCAAAGCCCACACCTTGCCCTTCACAGTAACTGGGAAGTGTGGCAGCGTGAGGTTCGAGGTTCTACCCGGCCCTAGAGGGTTGGGACTCGTTGCAGGGGAGATTCCAAAACAGGTTCTAAGGCTTGCAGGGGTGAAAGACTGCTGGACGAGGACCCGCGGGTCTACATCCACGCTGACCTCCTCAGCTCTGCCGTGTTTGACGCACTAACTCGGACTTACAGCGTGGTAACTCAGGAAGACTGGGTAGTGTCCTAGAAATGGGAGAGCCAGCGAAAGCCTCCCTTGTCCTCGCAGTAAGGCTTCGGGGAACTGTTGGGGATAGTCCCGATGTGGAGAAGACTCTAGAGTCGTTGGCGCTGCTTAGAACGTTCCAGGCTCGCCTGCTGAAGAATACGCCTTCCAATGCTGGGATGTTGCGGAAGGCGAAGAACTTGGTGGCCTGGGGTGAGATTGACCCTGCTACTCTGGGGGCATTATTGGCTAAGAGGGCTGAGGGAGAGCAGAGGAGTATTGTTCTGGACGAGGAGTTTGTGAAGAACCGGTTCGGGCGGGAGACCTTCGGCGATTTGGCCGAGTCGATTATAGCGGGTGATATTTCCCTAGAGGATCTGTGGCATGCCGGTTTGAAGCCGAAGTTCAGGCTCCACCCGCCTAGGGGCGGGTTCAAGCGGAGCACTAGGCGAGCGTTCACAGACGGTGGCGAACTAGGCTATAGAGGGCCAAATATCAACAGCCTCGCCCTCCGCATGATCTAGGCTTGATGGCCTGAAAGCGAGGAAGGAAACATAGCTTGTCTCTCACATCTTGAAAGGCTGTTGACGTACCCCCCTTTTGGGGAGTCGTTTTCTGTGAGGCAGGGATTATGGGCGATTTCCCCGGTTCAAGGCGCGGAATCTGCCCGTCTCGGGTTTTGTTGACCCCCTGATTCATTGACGTTTCCTTCACGACCGATATGTGGGTGAAACTAATGGGTTCCAGATCCTCGAATCTGTTTCATTTTGGGCGATTCCGAGACCAGACCTCTAGCCACGGAGGCACGAGAGGCCGCTGAAGATGCAACATGAGAATGCTGCGGTTCATGGCACAAGCCCAAAATAGAACAATACTAGTTTGCCGAGCCCCGAGGAATTCGCAGTGGCTCCCGTCAAAGATGCTCCGAAGAAGAGGCATACCCGGAGGTCGGGCTGGTGGTTCGACATTTTCGAGGAGATGAACAGGATGGACAGGATGATGGAGGAGATGATGCAGAAGGCCTTCGAGATGCCCCGGGCTGAGGATTCTCCCCAGCCCTTTGTCTACGGCTTCTCCATGTCAGTAGGGCCGGATGGAAAGCCGGTCATCCGAGAGTTCGGAAACGTGGAGCCCAGCTCCAGAGGACCCTTGGTAAAGGAGGAGAGAGAGCCTCTGGTGGACGTCATGGAAGACGGTGGCGACGTAGTGGTGGTGACCGAACTGCCCGGGGTGGAGAAGGACCAGATCAAACTGGACTCGACGGACCGGGCCTTGAAGATCACCGTAAACTCAGCCAAGAGACGGTACCTGAAGGAGATGGAACTCCCACACCTCGTGGACCCCAGGACTGCAAATGCCACATACAAAAACGGGGTCCTAGAGGTAAGATTCCACAAAACAGAGGAAAAGAAGCCGACCCGGGCAATCCGAATAGAATGAGTGGACCACCCGCAAAACTTAGGGACCAAGCTCTCCGGAAGCCAGTTTACGATCGTGCAGGAGTCGGGACCCGTGATGAATCCGTGGTTGGCTCCGTAGGAATGGAGAATGCCATCTCCGCCACCGATGCGCGCCCAGGAGTGGGGGCCAATGTTGACGATATTCAAGCCTTCCTGCAGAAAACGACCACGCGATGGCTCAACTGGGGTACCTTTCTGACGAGCGCATCGAATGACCTCACCCATCTCAAGAGCCTCGAATTTGCTTGAAACACAGCCTCATCACCATACATCATTACAGTCACTAAGGAGTGATGTTTGAGCAACT
>WNGG01003362.1_pt1 | contig 18047 bp, 16 predicted proteins | sample 5400661 | NCBI WGS metagenome assembly WNGG01 (sample SAMN13153372, study PRJNA577476) | soil metagenome | isolation source: 100 cm soil or saprolite under Garry oak tree replicate 1 | place: USA:California | collected 2016-06-15
CAGGCCTGCACGTCCACATCGGCTCGCAGCTCACGCGCAGCGCCGAGAGCCTGCTCGCCGTGGAAGGGTTGGTCGACGTCGCGCTGCATTGCCAGACGGAGCTCGGTTGGACACCGCGCGTGTTCGACCTCGGCGGCGGGCTTGCGATCCGCTACTCGTTGGACGAGACGGTGCCGCAACCGGAGGAGTTCGCAAGCGAGCTGCTCGTCCGCCTGCGCCAACACTGGACGCAGCCGGCCCGCGTGATCTTCGAGCCGGGCCGGTCGCTCGTCGGAACCGCGGGATTCACACTCTACCGTGTCGGGGTCGTCAAGCGGACGACGGGCGTCGCGTACGCGGCGGTGGACGGCGGCATGTCGGACAACCCGCGCCCGCAGCTCTACGGCTCGCGCTACGAGGCGCTGCTCGCAAACCGCGCCGCCGAGCCGACGTCCGGGACGTACCGCATTGCGGGCAAGCACTGTGAATCCGGCGACGTTCTCATCGACAACGTCGAACTGCCGGAACCCCGGCGAGATGACCTACTCGCGGTGCCGGCGACGGGCGCGTACACGCTCGCAATGGCGTCGAACTACAACGGAGTGCCGCGCCCCGCGGCTGTGCTCGTGGCCGACGGCCGCGCCGAGTTGATCCGCAGGCGCGAGTCGCTGGAGGACCTACTCCAGTTCGAGCCTAAGTAGCGAAGCCGGGCCGCACGAGCCGGGCCGGCGCGACGAGGCCCGCGTCCTTCACGGGGGGATTCCACGGCTCGGCCAGAGGAGCGGCGCCGAGTGACGCAAACCGCCGCTCTGCGGGCGCGTCTTCGTAAAGCGTCGTGCGCTGTCGCGGGATGCGGCCCGCCGAACGGATCAGCTCCTCCATCGCCTCCGGCGCGAACTCCTGCCCGTGCTGGGCGCCGGCCGACCGCGAAATCGACTCGTTCATGAGCGTGCCGCCGAGATCGTTCACACCTGCGCGCAACGCGGCCGCAACTCCTTGCGCACCGAGCTTGACCCACGAGACCTGGATGTTGGTGATCCACGGATGCAGCGCGAGCCGCGCGACCGCATGCACCAGCAGCGTCTCTCCGAACGTCGGCCCCGAGCGCGCCTGTCCGCGCAGCCACATCGGAGCTTCCATGTGCACGAACGGCAGCGGCACGAACTCGGTGAAGCCGCCACTCGAACGTTGCTGCTCGCGTGCATGCACCAGGTGACACGCCCAGTTGCGCGGGTTCTCGACGTGGCCGAACATCATCGTCACGTTCGAGCGGAGACCAACCCGATGCGCCACATCGTGCACCTGGAGCCACTGTGCGGTTGTGACCTTGTCCGGGCAGATGACCTGCCGCACCTCGTCGTCGAGAATCTCGGCGGCCGTCCCCGGCAGCGAGCTGAGCCCCGCGTCCAGCAGCTCCGTGAGGTAGTCCTCGAGCGGCATCCCGAGCGTCGCCGCCCCTTGCCAGACCTCGAGCGCCGAGAAGGCGTGCACGTGGAGGCCGGGAACCGCTTCCTTGATCGTCCGGACGACGGAGAGGTAGTAGTCGCCGGTGAATGCGGGATGAATGCCGCCCTGAAGGCACACCTCGGTCGCGCCGCGCTCCCAGGCTTCTTCGCAGCGCCGCACGATCTCGTCGTGCGGCACGAGGTACGGCGCACCGCGCAGATTCGCGGCGAGCTTCCCTTTCGAGAACGCACAGAAGCCGCAGCGGAAGTAACAGACGTTCGTGTACTGGATGTTGCGCGTGACGACATAGCTCACCTCGTCACCGCACACCTCGCGCCTGAGCCTGTCCGCGGCGGCAAACACGCGGTCGCGTTCGTGGCCACGCGCGCGAAAGAGACGCACGATCTCCTCCTCGCCCAGCTCGGCGCGTGTGTCGATCGGCAGCGCGTCACGTGGGACGAACGGAATCGACACGTCTTCGCCGGGAGACCAGCTGTCTTCGCGTGCCAGCCCCAGCGAGTCGGACGCTCGCAGCACCGCCGGCATGACGCCTGGATCGATCCATTCTCCGGAGATCCACTCCGGATAGACAGGGAGGCGAGGTGCGAGCTCGAGGCCGCGGCTCTCTGTGGCACGGCGCAGCCGTTCGAGCTCGGGCCAAGGCGCTTCGGGGTTCACGTGGTCGATCGTCACCGGCGAGACGCCGCCCCAGTCGTCGATCCCGGCGTCGAGCAAGCGCGGGAATTCGTCGTAGGAGAGATTCGGCGGCGCCTGAAGATGCGCGCGAGGACCGAGCAGAATGCGCGCGACGGCGATCGTCCAGAGCAGCTCCTCGAGCGCGGGCTCCGGCGCCTGGGCCATCCGCGTCCCGGGCTTCGCCCGGAAGTTCTGGATGATCACCTCCTGCACGTGCCCATAGCGCTCGGCGAGCGTGCGAATCGCGAGCAGCGCCTCGATCCGCTCCGCGCGCGACTCGCCGATTCCGATCAGGAGACCCGTCGTGAAGGGAACGCGCTCTTCACCCGCGGCCGCAAGCGTCTCGAGCCTGCGGGCGGGAACCTTGTCCGGAGAGCCGAAGTGCGGGCCGCCGCGAGCGGACAGCCGGTCGGAGGTCGTCTCGAGCATCAGGCCCATGGATGCGCTCACCGGCCGCAGGCGTGCCGCGTCTTCTCTCGTCATCACACCCGGGTTGAGATGCGGCAGGAGCCCGGTCTCACCGAGGACCGCCTCCGCCGCGCGCGCCACGTAGTCGAGTGTCGTTTCACATCCGAGTGCTTCGAGCTCCTCGCGTGCGACCCGGTAGCGCTGCTCGGGCTTGTCGCCGAGGGTGAACAGCGCTTCGCGGCAGCCCGCGGCGGCGCCTGCGCGCGCGACGGCGAGAACCTCGTCGATCGTCATGTATACGCGCTCTCCGCGCCGGGGCGGGTGCGCGAACGTGCAGTAGTGACAGACGTCGCGGCAGAGCTTCGTCAGCGGGATGAAGACCTTCGGCGAGTAGGTGACGAGGTGACCGTGTCCTTCGTCGCGCAGCGCCCGCGCCTCCGCACAGAGCTCGTCGAGCGGCCGGGCCAGGAGCTCCATCAGTGGAGCTTAGATCCCGGGCTACTGGCTACGGAAACTCAGATGAAATCGACCGAGGCGACGCCGAGCGCGGTTGCAACCAGCACGGCCGCAGTTCCTGCCACGACCAGCGACCAACGCCGGACCCGGGTACCTGGAGCGGCCAGGACGGCGGCCCCTCCGAGACCCATGGTCACTCCGGCAAACGTCTCCACCGCCTGAAAAGCGAACCCGAGCGCCAGCGCGACACCGAGGCCGACACCCGTGCCGTGCAAGGCGAGCGTTGCCGCACCCGCACCGGCCCCGAAGTTGCCGGGGGTGAGCGGAAGCACGCCCGCAAGCGCCATCGCCGCCAACAGGACGACGGCCACCCAAATCGGATGTGGGACGCCGAGTGCCAACGCGATCGCGACAGCAGCTACGACTCGCGCGACGCACGAGCAGCCGATCCAGGCGAAGAGAGTCGCCCCCTCTCGTGGTGAACGCCCGATGGAGCGGAAAATCTGGAGCAGGCTGCCGATCCGGCCGGCCGTCCTGGCACTCAGGCGTGTGCCGATGCCGACCACGACGAGGACACCGAGGGCGAGCAACGGAGCGGGCCAGAGCGGGACCCTGCCGACTGCCGCTGCCGGGACGATCAAAGCAGCGAGGACGAGAGTGCGCGCCGCAGCGACGGAAGCAGCGACGCCGCCGGCGCGCCAGAGCCGGTCGTTCCCGGGAAGGGTGCGGGAGAGCAGTCCGAGCCGGACAGCCCCTCCCACATGCGCAGGCGCGAGCGAATTGACGAGCGAGCCGATCGCGTAACGGGCGGAAATCTGAGTGAAGCCGGTGCTGCCGCCGCACGCTCGGAGCCCCACGCGCCACCCGGCCGAGGAGGCGAGGAGGCCGATCACGAACGAGGACGCTGCGACGACGATCCAACCAGGCTGAGCGCCGGCTAGGTCGCCGACGGCACTGCTGAGTGTCCCGCGCCCCATCCGCGTCATGCCGATCGCGATGCCCGCGGCCAGGAGAAGACCGGCCCCGACGGCGTAGTTGCGGCGCATGGAGCCGAGCTGTCCCAGCGCGAGCTCGTCGAAGAAACGGGTTCCTGTGCGCTCGCTGATCACGTCACTCACGCTATCGGCAGCAAATGAGAGCAACGTTAAGAATGCCCGACTCCGGCGGGAGGCCATGCCATCATGGCGCCCGGTGAGAACGCGACGAAAGAGGCGAGCCCGTCGAGTCAGCATCGCCTTTTTGCTCGGTATCGCTCTCATCGCCGCGGAGGTCGGGGTCATCGTCTGGAACCGGCATGAGGGCGGTAATCCGCCCGCCCAGGCGAGCCCAAGGCCGATCGGGAACTACCAAAAGCCGAAGATCGTCCGGCGCCGGCTTGCTGGTGCCGGCCCGCTCGACCTGTATGCACACGACCACGCCGGGATGGTCAGCGCGGTGGCGCGGAGGGATCCGGCGCGGATCTACGTCCCTAACAGCGCCGGTGACTCTGTGGACGTGATCGACCCGCGCACGTACAAGGTGGTCGAGCACTTTCCGGTCGGCGCGTTGCCGCAGCACGTTACGCCTTCGCACGACCTGAAGACGCTCTACGTCAACGACGACGTCGGCAACACGCTGACGCCGATCGATCCGCTCACCGGCCGCCCCGGCCAAGCGATTCCCGTCGACGACCCCTACAACCTGTACTTCACCGTCGACGGGCGATACGCGATCGTTGTCGCGGAGCGGCTGCAACGCCTGGACTTCCGCAACGCGCACACCTTCCACCTCGTGCGCGCGTTGACGGTCCCTTGCGCGGGCGTCAACCACATGGACTTCTCTTCGGACGGCCGGTACGTGATTGCAAGCTGCGAGTTCTCCGGCCAACTGCTGAAGGTCGATGTCCGGCGGTTCAGCGTCGTGCGCGTCCGGAAGCTTCCGCGCAGGTTTTCGGTGCCACAAGACGTCCGCTCCTCACCCGACGCGAAGGTGTTCTATGTCGCCGACCTCGCGGCAGGCGGCGTGTGGGAGATCGATCCGGCCCGATTCAAGGTGATCGGCTTCATTCACACCGGAGCGGGCGCCCACGGCCTCGTGGTCGGACGGAACGGCAAGGTGCTCTACGTCGCCAACCGCAACGAGGGCAGCGTGTCGGTGATTTCCTTTCGCACGCGCAAGGTCATCGACAAGTGGCACATTCCCGGCGGAGGCAGTCCGGACATGGGCGATGTGTCGGCGGACGGCCGCGTGCTGTGGCTGTCGGGACGCTACAACTCCGAGGTGTATGCGATTAGCACGCGGACAGGCCGGTTGATCGCGCGAGTCCCGGTCGGCGCAAGCCCGCACGGCCTCTCCGTTTGGCCGCAACCGGGCCGCTATTCCCTCGGCCACACAGGGAACATGCGCTAGTGACGACGGCCACCCTTCGTACGCAGGGCCGCGCCGACCTGCTCATCCCCGCCGGCTGCGCGGGAGTGCTCGCCGCCGTGCTCGTCTGGCTTGGTCCGCCCGGAACCGACCTGGCGGCTCACGTGTACCAGCGCACACTGTTAATCGAGCACGGCTTCGTGCTCTGGAACAACTTCTGGTACGCGGGCCGCTACAGCTTCGTGAACTACAGCGTCCTGTACTACCCGCTGGCCGCCGCAATCGGCATCAAGCTGCTCGCCGTCCTCACCGTGACGGTTGCAGTGATCGGTTTCGCTGCGGTCGTGCGCCACGAGTGGGAGTTGCACAGCCGGTGGACGATCCGGGCGTTTGCGCTCGTCTGGGCCTTGCTCGTTGTCTCCGCTGCGTATCCGTTCATGCTCGGGATGGCGCTCGCCTTCCTCTCCCTCTGGTCGTTGCAACACGACCGCCGCTGGGTGTTTGCGTGCCTGACACTCCTTACCCTCGCGGCCAGCCCACTCGCGTTCCTGTTGCTCGTCGTGCTGCTGGCAGCAGCGGCGCTTGCAGGCCGGGGCGAGCCTCGCCGGTTTGTTGCGCCCGCCGCAGCCATCGCCTCGATCGGAGTGCTCGAGTTCCTGATGCGGCGCATGTTCCCGGGACGCGGCAGCTATCCGTTCTCCCCCGAGGAATTCCTCGCTGCGAGCACGTTCTGTGTCATCGGAGTGGCTCTGACCTGGAGAGTCGCCGGCGCGCGACTGCTTCGCTGGACCTACCTTGTGTACTTCGTGGCCTGCACGGCCGCCTTCACGGTCTCGTCACCGGTCGGAGAGAACATCGCGCGCCTACGTTTCGTCGCGGCGCCGCTCGCGATCCTGACACTCTCGCTCCGACGCTGGCAGCCGCGCTTCCTCTGCGCCGTCGCGCTGGCGCTTGCGCTCTCCTGGAATCTGACGCCGCTCGCAGCCAGCTTCGTCCACAGCGTGAACGACCCGGCGGCGCACGCAGAGTATTGGTCGCCGACGATCACCTACCTGAAGCGCAACCTTCGTCCTTCGTACCGAGTGGAGGCGGTCGACACGGCTGGACACTGGCCGGCAGATTTCCTCGCCCGAGCGCGGATCCCGCTCGCGCGAGGCTGGTTCCGCCAGGAGGACTTCCCGCGGAATCGCGTGCTGTACGGGGAATTCGGCGCCAAGGCCTATGTCGCCTGGCTACGCCGGGTCAGCGTTCGCTACGTCGTCCTCACCTCGGCGCGTCCCGACTACAGCTCGCGCGCAGAGGCGCGCCTGCTCAGAACTGGCCGCTCGGGGCTGAAGGCGGTGTACCGGACTGCGACAACGACGATCTTCGAGGTTTCCGCCCCGCGGCCGCTGATCACCGCGCCCGCCCACGTCCTTGCACTCGGGTACACGTCGATCACGCTCGCCGTCCCGGCCCAGGGCAAATACCGGCTCAACGTCACGTACGCGCCCTACTGGCACACGCGGGCAGGCTGCCTCACGCGGGCTCCGGACGGCATGACGGAATTGACCGTACGCCGTACAGGGATCGTGGCGCTCCACTTCGCCGTAACTGCCACCCGCGCCCTCGAAGCGATGGTCGGCACCCAGCCTGAGCCTTGTAATTAGCGGTTTAGGGCTTGGCGGAGATCAGCTTGCCGAAGGGGTGCCAGCTGTTGTTCGACCAGCGCTGCAGCCGGACCTGCGTGAGCGGGAACCGGCTCGACGGTGTCGTGTGGATGACGATGCCCGGCAGTACAAAGGGGTTGTTCTTCTCGTTCAGGTGCGTGGCCGCGTTCAGCACGCTCTGCCGGGTCAGGTTCTTGCCGGCTTTCGTGAGCGTGTCGACCATCGTGTAGGCCGTCGCCATCCCTGCGGTGAAGTAGCCGTCCTGCAGGTCGCGTGAGTTGATGCTCGACCCGTACTTCTTGAGGATCGACTGGAAGAGCCTTATGCCCTTGTCGTTACGCCAGAGTGGCGACGCGGGATCCTTGCCGAACACGATCGAGATAGATCCATTCGCAGCCTTTTGCGGGACGATTGCCATCAGCGCGGACGCCGACGAGACATCGTTGACGAAGATCTGGGGCTTCCACCCGAGCCGCGAGACGGCGTTGAAGGCCTGCAGCGAGAACTTCCCGAATGCGAAGACCATCAGGACGTTGGCCTTCGCGGCCTTGAGCTGCGTCACCTGTGGCTGAACATCCGCCGAGGTCGGGTCGTAACCGACGCTCGCGACGATCGACTTCGTCTTCGAGCCCAGCCCGCGCTTCAGCCCGGCGAGCAGATCCCGCCCGTAGTCGTCGTTCTGATAGAGGACGGCGATCTTTGCCTTCTTGATGTTCTTGACGACGTAGCGCCCGTAGAGTTCACCTTCCTCGGAGTACGGCGGGATGTAGCCGATCGTCCACGGGTACTTCTTGTAGTCGCGCCCGAAAGTGGTCGCGCCCGAGGAGACGTAGAGCTGCGGCACCTTCGAGTCGTTCAACAGCTTGCGCACCGCGAGGTTGTTACTCGTCCCGAGCGAGCTGAACACGGCGAGGACCTGTTCCTGCTGAATGAGCCGGATGGTGTTGTTCACCGCACGCCCGGGGTCGTAGCCGTCGTCGAGATAGGTGAAGGTGATCTTGCGGCCGAACACGCCGCCCTGCGTGTCGTTGACGTACTTGAAATACGCCTCGATCCCGCGCGCGACGTTGCCGGCGATTGCCGCCTCCCCGCTCAGCGGAACGCTCGAGCCGAGCTTGATCTCGTTCGCCGACACGCCCGGAGTGGCGACCGGACGCGCGCCGGCCGAGGTCACGGCCAACGAGGCGACGACCGTACACACGAAGATGACTCTCGCGCCCACTCGCACCTAGGACCGAGTGTATAGCCGACTTGTTAGCGGCCCGAATACGCGTCGCATCAGTCCACCCGCGCCCGTCGGCAAAAGAAGCATGACGACGATCAGCACGACACCGAAGACCATGCTCGGGATGCCGGGCTGCTTTGGATCGAGGTTGAGCGCGGGCACGTGGTTGATCCACCGGGCAACCGTGTCGGCATGGTTCTGCAGGAAGTAGATGAGCCCGGCGCCTGCGATGAGACCAACCAGGGAGTCCAGGCCGCCCACGGCGAGCCCGACGACGAGGTAGACGGAGAGGATGATCGGAAAGACGTCCGGATTGACGTACGCGTTCGCGATCGCATACAGCGATCCCGCGACTCCTGCGTAGAACGCAGAGATTCCGAATGCGAGCGTCTTGTATCTCGCGAGGCTGATCCCCGACGATGCGGCGGCCACCTCGCTGTCGCGAATGGCCTGCAGCGCGCGCCCGGCCTTTCCGCGGACGAGCAACCAGGCCGCCAGTAGCAGGACGAGCGCGATACCCCAGGTCAGGTAGTAGATCCAGTTGTTCGTCGTGGTGTGGAGCCCGTACGGCGGCTCGGCGAGGTTGAGGATCTTGCCGGTCGTGCCGCCGAGGAAGTGGTCGAACTTCTTCGGCAACTGTGGAAACGACACCGCGATGCCGAAGGTGATCAGCGCGAGATACAGGCCGGAGAGGCGCAGCGCCGGTACGCCGACGAGCAGTCCGGCTATGCCGGCGATCACTCCTGCGATGGGGATGGTCCAGAGATCGCGGATCTGATGGCCGTAGATCCCGTCGACGCTGAGAATCGCGGTGGTGTAGCCGCCGATCGCCATGAAGGCGCCGTGCCCGAGCGAGATCTGCCCGCTGTACCCGGTGAGGATCGACAGGCCGAGTAGCGCGATGAAGTACATCCCGACGATCGCGAGCTCGCGGGCCCGGAAGTCGCTCACGAAGCGCGGCAGGGCCGCGACGATCAGAGTGAGCAGTGCGAAGCCGGTGAGCTCGAGCCAGAGCTTGGCTCTCATACCCGTCTCACCGCCACTCGGCCGAAGAGGCCGCCCGGGCGCACGAGAAGCAGGACGAGGATGAGCAGCAGCGCCGCCGGCAGCTTCAAGGTCGAGCCGATGAACCCGACGTAGCGGCCGAGCAGCGTGATCGTGACGCCGAGCAGGATCCCGCCGACGACTGCGCCGATCGGGCTGTCGAGTCCTCCGAGCACTGCGGCGGCGAACGCGTACAGCAAGATCGTCTGCATCATGTTCGGGTCGAGGAAGACGACCGGGGCGATCATCATTCCCGCGACCGCCCCGAGCACCGCGGCGATTCCCCAGCCGAGCGCGAGCATCCAGCCCACGCGAATGCCGGCGAGCCGCGACGACTCCGGGTTCACGGCCGCCGCACGCAGTGCCAGCCCGAGCTTTGTGAAGCGGAAGAACAGCGCCAGCAGGACGACGAGCCCTACGGACACCGCGACAATTCCGATGTCCTGCACGCTGATCGGCACACTGCCGACGTCGATTGTCCGCGTGGAGAAGGGCCCGTTGAACTGCCTGTTGGCGCCGCCCCAGATCACGCTCATCAAGCCGTTGAGCAGCAGAGCGAGGCCCAAGGTGATGATCACAATGGTCAGGACGGGCGCATTCTCGACCGGGCGGATCAAGACGCGCTCGATCGCAACACCGCCGGCGAAGGCAATCACGAGCACGACGGGAAAGGCCGTCCAGAACGAGAGGCCGTGATTCATCAACGACCAGGCGATGAACGTCGTGAACGTCGCCATCTCACCCTGGGCAAAGTTGATGACGCGCGTGGAGCGGTAGATGATCACGAGCGCGAGCGCAAGGCCCGCGTAGATCGCGCCTTCGCGGATGCCTGCGGCAAGCTGTTGCGCAAACTCAGTCCAGGTGAAGGCGTAGAGAAGCATCAGTAGCCGAGATACGACTTGCGGACGGATTCGTTGGCGCGCAACTCGTCGCTCGTGCCCTCGACGACGACGTTGCCGACCTCCAGCACGTACGCGCGTGCGGCGTGCGCGAGCGCCAGATTCGCGTTCTGCTCGACGACGAGCACGGACATGCCGTCGTCGGTCTTTATGCGCGCCAGGGCTTCGAAGATCTGGTTGACCACGATCGGAGCGAGGCCGAGCGAGGGCTCGTCGAGCAAGAGCAGCTTCGGTCTGGCCATCATCGCGCGGCCGAGCGCGAGCATCTGCTGCTCGCCGCCGGAGAGCGTGCCGGCCTGCTGATCGCGCCGGTCTTCCAGTCGCGGGAAGAACTTGTAGACGCGCTGTGCTTCCTGCTTGACGTTTGCGCGTCGCGCATATGCGCCGAGCCTCAGGTTCTCCCACACCGAGAGCTCGCTGAAGGTGCCGCGACCCTCGGGAACGTGTGCGATCCCCGCGCGCGCCGTCGCATCCGGACGGCGCGGGAGTTTCCTCCCGGCGAACACGACGTCGCCGCTGCGGCGCACCGTGCCGGAGATGGCGCGCAGCGTCGTCGTCTTCCCTGCACCGTTCGCGCCGAGCACCGCGACCAGTTCGCCGTCGCCGACGTTGAGCGACACGCCGTGCAGCGCCTGGACCGGGCCGTAGCGCGCTTCGACGTTGTGCAGCTCCAGGACGCTCATTTTGGTGCACCGAGGTAGGCCTCGATTACGGCCGGGTTCGCCTGCACGTCTCTCGGAGTGCCTTCGGCGATCTTCTCGCCGAAGTCGAGCACATGTACACGGTTGGCGACGCTCATCACGAGCCCCATGTGGTGCTCCACGAGGAGAATCGTCAGCTCGAAGTCGGCCCGCATCCGCTTGATGAATACGCCGAGCTGCTCGACCTCCTCGTGACTGAGCCCGCCTGCCGGCTCGTCGAGCAGAAGGAGCTGCGGGCCCGAGGCGAGCGCCCGCGCGAGCTCGACCCGCTTTTGAGTGCCGTAGGGGAGCTCCGAGGCGGGTCGGTAGCGAACCGAGTGCAGGTTCACGTAGAAGAGCACGTCTTCCGGCCGCTGCTCGCCCTGCCGGCCGTGGGCACCCACGCGGACGTTGTCGAGCACCGACATGCCTCGGAAGAGCTCGACGTTCTGGAATGTACGCGCGATTCCCCGACGAACGATTGCGCTCGGAGCCGTGTCGAGCAGGCTCTCGCCGTCGAAGCGAACGTCGCCGTCGTCCGGTGTATAGAGACGGGTGATTACGTTGAACGCCGTCGTCTTGCCGGCGCCGTTCGGCCCGATCAGCCCGACGATCTCCCCCGCCTCGGCGGTGAACGAGATGGCATCGAGTGCGACGATGCCGCCGAAACGCTTGGAGACGTTGTCGACTTCGAGGAGGGGCAAGGGCGCTATAGCCTAAATTTTCTTAGATGCACCCAACAGCAGAGCGTTTCCAGACCCGCCTCCGAGAGCTCGGCCTCGATGCCGAAGTCCGGGAGCTCGCCGACTCCACCCGAACCGCCCAGGAAGCGGCGGACGCAGTCGGCGTGGAGGTCGGCCAGATCGTCAAGTCGCTCGTGTTCGTAGATCAGGAATCACCGCTCCTCTGTCTCTGCGCCGGCGACCGGCGCGTGGACACGGAAAAGCTCGGCGCCGGCACGCGGCAAGCCAAGGGAGACGAGGTGCGCGAGGCGACGGGCTTCGCCATCGGCGGAGTGCCGCCCCTCGGCCACGACCGACCGGTGCGAACGGTCGTCGATGCCTCCCTGCGACGTTTCGAGACGGTCTGGTGTGCCGGCGGCACGCCCCACGCGGTCTTCCCCGTTGCCACCGAAGCGCTGATTGCAGCGATCCCGGGCGCCGACGTCCGCGAGATCGCCTAGAGAGGTCGGTGCAGGGTTTTCCCTGCACCGTGGGTCTGCTCTTGTCGAGGAGGCGCGCCTCCGCGGTTGTCGACCTGCTAGGAAGTCACAGTCGCGGCTGCGCCTCCTCAGTCCTCCTCACGTCTGTGTCCTGCCGCGACCTGCTCGAGCGCCTCCCGGTTCAGCTCCTCGCCGGGAATGCCGACGACCTTGCCCGCCGTCTTCGCGCGCAGCGTCGCCGTGCGAGTCCCGCCCTCGAGCTGCGCCCGTTCCCCGACGATCGCTCCCGGGCCGAGCTCTCCTACGACCTCACCGTCGATGACCACCTCGAGCACTCCGTCGAGCACGAGGTAGACGAGAACCGCACCGTCACTTGTGTCTCCTTGTTCGATGAGGATGTCGTCCGGGGAAAGGGATTGCCTACGCGGCTTGCCGTCCCCACCCATGATCTCCAGCGAAAGTTCGCGCTCTAGCGCGGTTTCGACTGCAGTGACGACTGCAGGGGAGTCCTCGCTCCCCCACGGCGTGTTCTGCTCGTGTGCCTCGCGGTACCACTTGTCGAAGTCGATCGCTCCACTCTTCTGGACGAGCGCTCCATCCTTGTCGTAGATCCAGTGGCGCGGGAATGAGCTGGCGCCGGCGAGCTCGTGCTCGGAGGTGCCGTCTGCGCGGATCGTGAGCGCAAGGGTCGTCCAGGCGATCGCCGAGTTGATCTGGAAGTAAGGCTTGCCGCGCACGCTTCTGGGCGCCGGCATGCCGGTGCGACCGCCCGCCGTCTGGGTGAAGCGCACCCACCCGTCACCGACCTCGGTGTTCTGGAGCGTCGGCATGGCGACGGCAGGGACGGCGATCTCCTTGGGACCCAGCTTGAGCCTGGTCAGCCCGATGCGCCCTCGGCCCGCCTGACCGTAGTCAGTGATCTTGCCGTCCTCGACCTCGATCCACGCCTGCAACTCGTTCGCCTCGCGGAAGAGATCAGCGCGATGCATGGTTTCGAGGTGGTCGATGCGGTCGGGCGGTGGGTGGTCGTAGTGCGCGACACCCATCGTGAACGGCAGCTTCGGCAGCCCTTCGACTGCCTCCGACGGAATCCACGAGATGGAGGTGACGGAGGACAGGATCCGCATAGTTGCCCCTTTCGCGAGGTCGCTGATTTGCGTTTGAGCCTATGCCCCTCTGGGCGTGCTGACAAGATCAGCGGGCTGCGTGATCGGCGCCTGACAGGCGAAGTTCTCGCAGACGTAAACCGCGGGACGGCCGTCGACGAAGTCCTTTCCCCTCAGGAGCGGGACGTCCTCGCTGGGGCCGAAAGCGACGACTGCATTCGGATCGAACGGGGCGAGAGCTGCGCGCGCGACTTCGGTGTCCGGCCCGCCGATCACCGCCAACTCCCGCGGGGGCGAGAAATGGAAGTCGAGGGCGTTGAGGGCATGGCCGAACGCCGACGGCGCCTGTGGCAGGAGGCGCGCGACGAAGCGGAAGACGCCGACCGCCTGGCGCTCGAGCTCTGGCTCGCCCCATAGCCGCGCGAGGCGCAGGAGCACGTACGCAAGCATTGAGTTTCCCGACGGCGTCGGATTGTCGTCGAAGTCCTTCTTGCGGCTGACGAGCTGCTCGCCGTCACCTGGCGTGAGGAAGAAGCCGCCGCGTTCGTCGTCGCCGAAGAGCTCGACCGCAAGCAGTGCGAGCCGGCGCGACTCTTCGAGCCAGCGCAGCTCGCCCGTTGCGACGTGCAACTCGTAGAGGCCGTTGGCCACGTCCGCGTAGTCCTCGAGCACGCCCGCGTGCTTTGCCTGGCCGGCGCGCCAGCTGCGGAACAGGCGCCCTTCGGGAGTGGAAAGCGGCCCGAGGAGGAACTCCGCAAGAGCACGCGCAGCTTCGAGATAGTCGGCTCGTTCGAGGCGGCGGCCCGCCTCTGCGAGCGCCGCCAGCGCAAGCCCGTTCCACGAAGCGATCGCCTTGTCGTCGCGGAGCGGCTTCCGCCTCAGCTCACGCTCCTCGAAGAGCCGCGCCCGGGTCTCGCGATCGAGGTCGCCGCGAATGATGAAGCGACCGTCCTCGAACGGTTGTAGGAGCTCGCGCGGAACGTCATCGGCTTCTGTCCACGTGTACGTCAGTCCTTCGACGCCGTCTGTGTCCGCGTCCTGTGCCGAGGCGAAGCCACCTTCCGGCAACCGCAGCTCGCTCAGCATGTAGTCGAGCGTCGCCTCGGCGACCTCCCGGTAGCGCTCGTTCCCGGTCACGAGCCAGCCGTGCAGATACGCGGGCACGAGCAGCGCGTTGTCGTACAGCATCTTCTCGAAGTGCGGCACGAGCCACTCGCGGTCGACGGAGTAACGGTGAAAGCCGCCGCCGACGAGGTCGTACATCCCGCCGAGGGCCATTGCGTCCAGCGTTTTCGTCGCAGGCTCCAGCTCTCCGCGTCGCAACAAGAACTCGATCGCCGACGCCGGCGGAAACTTCGGTGCATTGCCGAAGCCGCCCCAGACCGGGTCGAACTGCCGGCGCAGCCCGCGGACCGCATCCGACAGCAGCGAGGAGGTGAGAGGCTCACGCGAGGGTTCGGCCGTCCGGCGAAGCTGCTCGGTGATCGCGCCCGCATCGCGCTCGAGGTCCGTGCGCCGCTCGCGCCACGCAGCAGCGATTGCCTGCAGCAACTGCTTGAAGCTGGGCAGGCCGTGACGCGGCTCGGGCGGGTAGTACGTGCCGCCGAAAAACGGTTCGCCCGTGGGCGTGAGAAAGACCGTCATCGGCCAGCCACCGTGGCCGGTCAGCGAGACGACGGCATCCATGTAGACGGAGTCGACGTCCGGCCGTTCCTCGCGGTCGACCTTGACCGGGACGAAGTGCTCGTTCATCAACGTCGCGGTCGCCTCGTCCTCGAAGGACTCGTGCGCCATCACGTGGCACCAGTGGCAGGCCGCATAACCAACCGAGAGCAGGATCGGCTTGTCTTCTTCTCTCGCGCGCGCGAGTGCCTCTTCTCCCCAGGGATACCAATCCACGGGGTTGTGGGCGTGCTGGAGGAGGTAAGGGCTCGTTTGCTGCGCGAGACGGTTCACTTAAAAGCACCGTAGCTACTTGCGAAAGCGGCGCCAGGCCTCCACTCCCACCGTGATCAGCGCCGCGATCCCGAAGGCGACCAGAACGGCGTAGATCGGCTGGTCTCTGAAGATGCGTCCGCCGAGATAACCCAGCAGCGCTCCGTACACCGACCACAGGATCGCCGCGACGAAGATGTACGGCGCGAACCGCATCGGCCAGCGAAGGTGCACCAGCCCCGCGGTAAAGGTCGTCGCGGTGCGCCCACCCGGGATGAAGCGCGCGACGATCAGGACATAGCTGCCGCGTTCCTTGAGGAAGTTGCGCGCCCAGTCGAGCCTGCGCTGCGCGACCTCCCCGCTGAAGAACCGCTTCACGGCCGGCGTGGCGAGCCAGCGGCCGACTGCGTAAGAGGCATTGTCCCCGCTGAACGCGCCGACGGCGGCGCACGCGATCACCCACTCCAGCGACAGCTGTCCGCGGGCCGCCTGGATGCCGCAAACGATCACCGCCGTCTCACTGGGGAATGCGGGAATGAGCGCATCGCCTGCGCAGATCCCGAGCAGTAGCGGGTAGGTCCAGAGCGATCCGGTCAGTAGGTCGATCAGGCCCTGGAGCAAGCCGATCAGCACTACCTACCGCTCCTCCGGGTGGATGGCGCGGTCAGCCGCCCGCCCATGTTCCGGCGCGGTAGACCTGGCCCTCGAGGCGGCGCCCGAGCAAACCCTCGAGCCAGACAGAGGTCTCGATGAGCGCATCGAGATTCACGCCGGTTTCGATCCCGTCGCCTTCCAGCAGGTAGACGAGATCCTCGGTCGCGATGTTCCCAGTCGCGCGCGGCGCGAAAGGACAGCCGCCGAGACCGCCGCAGGAGGCATCGAAGAGCATCGCGCCGGCCTCGAGCGCGGCGACTGCATTCGCATAGCCCGTGTTGCGCGTGTTGTGCAGGTGCACCCCGGCTGCTTGCGTGCGCTCGACGAGAGCGCGCACCTGCCGCGGCGTGGCGACGCCGATGGTGTCCGCCAGGACGACTTCAGGGGAGGGAAAGCGCGCAGCCAGCTCCGCGACCACGCCTGGGTCGACGCGACCCTCGAACGGACAGCCGAAGGCAACGCTGATCGTCAACGTCACCGGCAACTGGGCACGCTCGATCACGATTCCTGCGGCAGCCACCGCCTCAGCGACGGATTGATTCGCGTTTCGCCTGCTGAAGCTATCGGTCGCGGCAAGCGTGAAGTTGACCCGGTCGAGACCGGCTGCGGCCAGCCGGTCGTACCCCTTCTCGTTCAGCGCCAGGCCCGAGTACTCGGTCCCATCGCGACGCTCGATCGCGGCAACGACCTCTTCGGCGCCCGCCATCTGCGGCACCGCGTCCGTGCGGACGAAGCTCGCGGCCTCGATGCGCGGCAGCCCTGCGGCGGCGAGCCTGTTGACGAATTCTGCGCGGACATGCGGGGCGAGCGTCTCCGGCTCGTTCTGTAGACCGTCGCGCGGTCCCACGTCGCAGATCGTCAAGCCCACGACGAAGCTACGCAGTCGGCCGCTCGAGCTGCTTCAACATCTCGCCCACCTCGTTTGCGAGATCCTGCGCCAACCCGATTTCCTCGTCTTCGAAGCGGCGTCCTTTCTCCCCGTAGACCTCGACGAGCCCCCATGCTCCATCCTCGGCCTCGATCGCGACCATCAGCAGCGCGTCATACCCGAGCTCCTTGAGGAGCCTCACCTCGCTGGGGTCGGCCCCGGGATCGCTCTGGTCCACCGTCCGCGGTTGACGCTCTTCGATCACCGCGCGCGTGAGTGGATAGTCCGAGATCAGATACCCGTGCCCGAGGCGATCCGGCGGCCCCCCGACCTTCTGATGCTGCATCAGATCGACGAGCAGATCGCCGATCACGCGGGAGATCGTGCAGGCAGGCGCATCGAGCAACTCGACATAGGCGCGCGCAGTCGCGCCGAGCAGACCGGGGACGGTCGTCTCTGCGCGAAGCCGTTTCGTGGCGGCCGCTACCTGGCCGGGCCGATCGACGCTCACACGTCGATCTTACGGAGCGCCTCTATTCGTCGAAGCCGGTGGCATCGACCTTCTCGGGCTCGATCAGCACCTTGACCCGTGTTTCCTCCGGGTTCCGCCACGGATATTTGTCCTTGCCGAGGTACTTCTTGGCAAGCTTGTCGATCTGCGCGTCAGCGCCATCTTCCGTCATTTCGGCTGGCCCGCTGACCGCCACCCACTTGAAGGCATCGTTCGGATCGACCATCAGCAGCGAGGCACGTGGATCGTGCTCCAGATGCTTCGGCTTCGCCCGGCCCAGGGCCGTGTTGAACGAGACCTTGTCGTCCTCGACGTCGACCCAGACGATCGTGGAGTGCGGCGATCCGTCCTCCCGCAGAGTGGTCGCGACTGCGACGTACGGACTCTCGTCCAGGAACTTGCGGGGCTTCTCCTTGAGCTTGGCCATCCCTCACCTCCGGTTGTTTTGACTCACAACGACGCGACCCGCTAGCGTCTTCCCCCGATGGCCGTGCTCTTACCCGTCGGCACGAGGAAGGGGTTGTTCCTCCTCCGCAGCGACGACCGCAAGGACTGGGAGCTGGAGGGCCCGCTGCTCCCGGGCTGGCCGGTGTACCACGCGATCGTCGATCCGCGCGACGGCGTCCTGTACGCGGCGACGAACAGCTTCATCTACGGCGGCACGGTGCACCGCTCGGACGATCTCGGCCGGAGCTGGGAGCGCGCGGAGGAGATCGGCCTCCCGGAGGAGTCGGGCCTCAAGCTCAACGCGACCTGGCATGTCGAGCCCGGCAAGGACTCGGAGCTCTGGCTCGGTGGCGACCCGGGTGTGCTGTTTCGGTCCGACGACGGCGGCATCACCTGGGACGTGAACCGTGGTCTCCTCGAACACCCGACGCGGGAGAAGTGGCAGCCCGGCGCAGGCGGCATGTGCTGCCACTCGATCCAGATCGTGGACGAGACGATGTACATCGCGATCTCTGCGGCGGGCGCGTTTCGCAGCG
>WNGG01008295.1_pt1 | contig 18045 bp, 6 predicted proteins | sample 5400661 | NCBI WGS metagenome assembly WNGG01 (sample SAMN13153372, study PRJNA577476) | soil metagenome | isolation source: 100 cm soil or saprolite under Garry oak tree replicate 1 | place: USA:California | collected 2016-06-15
CGACGGGATGCGCTCCCGGCTGCAGACGCTGTGGGAATGGCGCCTGGCCGAGCTGATGCACCAGCGCGCGCAGGGGACGGTCGATGCTGGAGAACTGGCGCCGTTCCGATGGTGGTTCACATCGGGCAAATTCCCCATCGGCTGGTCGCTGCGGCAGTTGGAGGCGACGCTCGGGCTGCATGGGACGGTCGATGCTCCCGCCACCATGGCCGAACGCCTGGCCGAACTCAGCGAAGCCGCACCGCTCCCTGCCGTCCGCTGCCTTTCCCTCCTGCTGCCCGCAACCCGTGATGCCTGGAAGCCCGGCGACTGGCCGCAGCAGGTGCGCACGATTGTGGGGCACGCTTTGGCCAGCGACGACGGTGAGGCGCGACGGCTCGCCATTGAGGTGGTCCATCGCCTGGGCGCACAGGGAGAGGACTACCGTGAGGTGCTGGAGCAAGCCTTGCAGCCCCCGGCTTCTGAACGTGTGTCGTTCTCAGCACAGAACTAGAAGAATCCTGCTCGCGCGAAGGGTGTTCTCCCCGACCGTGAAAGGCAGAAGCCGTAAGTCCTACGATTCTTGACATTCCGTTCTCACGTGAGATACTGTCGAGAACGCAGCCAGGAGCTAAAGGAAGCAATGCCGCATGGGAAAAACAGTAACAGCCTCCAAGTTCTCGGAGTGGAAAGGCCTCGACAGAATCGGCCCGATCGTGCATAGCATGCCGAGCATCTTTCGAGAGATCAGCAAAGATGATTTCGGCATCGATGGGGAAATCGAGATCATTGTGTCGAAGGCGACTGGCGAGGGATTTGAAACGACCGGCGGCATCATCAAAGTGCAGTCGAAGTCGGGGGCGAGCTACATCAAGCAGGACAGCGAGCAGTCCTTTTCAACTCCCGTTGAGCGCAACGACCTGGAAGCCTGGGTCGGCGCGAACGTACCCGTGATCTTCATCGTCTACCATCCCGGGGATGATGCGCTGTACTGGAAAGATATCAAGCTCTACGTGAAAACCACGCCCCTCGTGTTCCAGCCGCCCCTGCGCATTGTCTTCGACAAGTCGAAGGATCTCTTTGACGAGACATGCTACCCTATCTTGTGCGCGCTCGCTGCGATCAGCCCACCACCTATTTCCGCCCTTGAGAAAGAGCGCCTCTACTCGAATCTGCTGCTCGTGAAAAGTTCCCCGCGACTCCTGACGCAGGCGAGCACCGCCTACGGCCATATGCGGGAGGTTCGCGAGCAACTGAGAGGGTTTGTCCCGCCGTTCTGCATCACTGGGGGGCAGCTCTACACCCTCTCCGATTTGCGCAACCCGCAATGCCCGTTGAGGCTTTTCTGCGATACCACGACCATCCGGGATTTGTCCACTGCGCGCTGGATCGCAGAGGAACAGGGGGCGAACAATTACATCTTCTTGCTCAATCAGCTGCTCAGCGCCCATCTTCGGCGCAACGGCCTCCACTTTCAGCATGACCTGCACCGGCACTACTTCCCTCGCCAGGATGAGACGAGCGAGGAGTTCAAGCACGAATGGTTAAGTGTCCGCACTGGCCATACCGCGTACCGCGCGGTCGCCAGGCACTATCACTATGGAAAAGAGAGTTACTGGCGTCACCTCGCCGCACAGTTCTCGTTCAAGCGTTTCGGCAGCTTATTATGCTTGCAGATTCTGCCGAAATACTTTTACACCACCGATGGACAGACGCCCTATGACACGACCAAGGTTGGAGCCGCCACCACCAGAATCAAGGCAGTCGAGCACAACATCAATGTGCTCAACCAGGTCTTGTTCTGGGCGGACTTCCTCTCCGAACGCAGTCCGAGTATCGAGCTGCGGCTTGATGGCAGGCCGTCAGTGGTCATTGAGAAGGAACCGTTATCCGGGATCGCCGCTTTCGCTATCGTGAACGACCCAGCCGTCTACGACGAAACAGAACTGGACACCCAACCCACGCTCTTTGACTCTTTGACAGGAACGAACGAGGACGACGATGTCTATTACATTTGAGCACCTGGAGGAACCTCATCTGCAGTTCGGTTCCTATTTCGAGCATCAGGATTGTAAGACAGGGCTGGCGGAATACGGCCCGTTCGGGCAGAACATCGAGGGGCTGCATCCCTCCGAGATAAAGCTGGGGTTTATTGGAACCCGCGAGACGGTGGCCGGGGCAAAAGAATGGGTCAGGGAATGTGGGTCTCCCATTGAGAGCCGCAACATCACGGCCATCGGCGCATCCTCCAGGTACGCAGGCGCAACGCTGTTCGAGCTGCCGGAGCAGCGCACGCGCGTCAACAAGATTCTCAATCGCGATTTCATCGGGTTCAACCGGGAGTCCCCGTTCAACTGTTGCTTCCAGATCAACGACCGCTGGGATCGTTTCGTCACGGCCAGAGACCTGGAAAGCCTGCTGCGAATCGAAGACAAGCGCAGGCGCATCTGGGAACTGGTGGAGCTTTTTGACAGCCAGATCGAAAGCCTGGCCACCACCTCTCCTGCGCCGACGATTATCATCCTTGCCCTCACGCCGGAGATCGTGGAATATGCCGACTCCGTCCAGATTTCGGGCAACTATTACCTGAACTTCCGGCGCGCTATCAAAGCGAAAGCCATGCGCTGGGGTATCCCCTTGCAGCTCTTACAGCGTCGAACAGTCCTGGGGACCGACCGCACGCTGCAAGAGAAGACGCTGCGCGCCTGGAATTTCTGTACGGCGCAGTACTACAAAGCGGATGGTATTCCCTGGCGCACCGTCAGCCTGCCGCGCGATACCTGTTTTATCGGGATCAGCTTTTATGTAGCGCAGGACCTTGATGAAAAGATGACCATGCGTTCCAGCGTCGCACAAGCCTTTGATTACCTCGGTCAAGGGCTTGTGCTCCGTGGCAACTCCTTCCCCTGGAATACGCACACGGATGGCCCCAGCCCGCACCTGACGCGGGAGGCGGCCTCTACCCTCATTCGAGACACGTTGAAAGCGTATGTGCAGGCCAATAGAGTCCCACCGCGCCGCGTCGTCATCCATAAAACCTCAGAATTCTGGGGAGCAGAGCATGGACAGTACAATGAACTCGAGGGCTTCTACGAGGGTATCGATGCAGTGTACCCTGGTCGAGAAATTGATCTCGTTTCGCTGCGGCAAACCGGCTTGTATCTCTTCCGCGAAGGCAAATACCCGCCTTTAAGAGGAATGTATTGCGCACTGGAGGGGCAGCATTTTCTGCATACCATGGGCTTCATCCCCTACTTGAATACGTACCCGGGCGCCTATATTCCTGAACCCTGGCAAATGACCGATCATCACGGGGAAAGCGCTCCCAAGGATCTGTTGCGCGAGGTGCTCGCCTTGACGAAGATGAACGTGAATAATTGTACGTTTGCCGACGGCGTTCCCATTACCTTATCCTTTTCGCAGAAGATCGGCGATATTATGAAGCATATTCCAGAGGATGGGAAAGTGCAGCCCACCTATAAATTCTATATGTGAGTTTCCGTGAGGGCGTTTGTATGAGCTTAAAACGATTATCTCCGCAAGACCTCCCTCCAGGAGTGCGGACGAGTGCGACACATATCGCCGACGGCGGCAGACTCTACACCTTTACGCATGTGAGGCTTGGCGAATTGGGGCGGCTACGCATTGTGCCCCATGGACCAACCCAGATCGAGGCGTCCGCCGAGGTTGCCCCAGGGGACCCAGACGCGCCAGATTGGGTCGAGAAATTCGCTCTGTTGGACCAGGTGATACAGACCTGTCTCAACGCATTGCCTGGCGGTCAGGACACGAAACCATTTCCCTCGATGGAGGAAGTGCGCGAGGAGCGCCGCTTGTACCGCAGGTTTCTCGCTGCCCAGCATAGCATCCAGATGTTTGGGCTTGCCAAATCGCTTTCTGAACAGGAATATCAAACGCTTATAAGGGTCGCCCAGGGGACGTTAGCTACAGCCGACCCCCTTGACCGGATTGGGATCCAGCAGCGGTTCGGCGAATTGCAATTCTATTGGAACGACTTGCATGAACGCCCGACTGTGTAGCAACTGGGGGTCCAGTTGCAGGCGGCCAAAATCGCCGTGAAGGGCTGGCCACTGTCTATAAGGTATTGTATCCGCATTTGCTGGTCTACGCTCTAATAGGTGCTGAAACTAGGTGAGAGAGGAAACGCGATTCGTGTCTAACTATCCCTGGAAACGCTACTGGTGTCCGCGTGGCGGGGTCATGCTCCTCACCGATAGAGGATACCTCGCCGATCCAGACCTTGGAGGCCCGTATAGCAACCCACACCTTGTCCCATTTGAGACGATAGCCAAGGACCCTTGCCTGGTTTTGCTCGGCGAACCAGGCATTGGGAAATCAACCGCACTTGCCACCCATGTACTGGAAACACAACAGCACAGCAGCACAGCGATGCACTGCCTGCACTTTGATCTGCGTTCCTACGGGAGTGAACAACGGCTCCAACGCACCATCTTCGACCATCCTGAGATCGTCTCCTGGCAAGGCGATACAAGCGACCTGCACCTCTTCCTCGACAGCCTGGATGAGAGCCTGCTGCGCATCGACACCGTCGCAGATCTGATCGCTGAAGAATTGGAACGCTGGCCACGCCATCGCCTCTTCTTACGCATAGCCTGTCGAACTGCCGATTGGCGACCAACTTTTGAAGAGCGGTTGCGGCGCCTCTGGGGCCAGGATGCTGTAGGTGTGTTTGAACTGGCACCACTGCGCCATATCGATGTGAGCGTCGCAGCTCAAGCAGAAGTCAGCGATCCCGAAGCTTTTTTACGGGAGGTGGACCGTGTTGCAGCCGTCCCTTTCGCCATCAAGCCGGTCACACTCACATTGCTTCTGAACACGTACCGCCGTCAGGGAACCCTGCCATCAACGCAGCGCGAGGTGTATGAACGTGGCTGCACACTGTTCTGCGAGGAAACGAATCCTCGACGGCAGGAGTCCGGATTGACAGGCAACTTCACGCCAGAACAACGCTTACGTGCGGCCGAGCGCCTCGCAGCCGTGACCATCTTTGCCAATCGCTACGCAGTGTGGACAGGGGCAGACCGGGGCGATGTCCCTGAAGCGGATATCACCCTCCACACATGCGCCGGGGAAGTTGGACCGGAAGAGCATTTCACCGAACCAGCGCTCAAAGAAGCCCTCGCCACCGGACTCTTCAGTGCGCGGGGGGCCCAAGAGCTTGGATGGGCCCATCAAACGTATGCAGAATTCCTCGCTGCTTGCTTTCTTACCAGATTCATGAGTGTGGAACAGATTTTAAGCCTCATCAGACATCCTGACGACCCACGAGGCAAACTGATCCCTCAACTCTACGAGACGGCGGCCTGGATCGCCTGCATGGAGACCCAAGTCTTCAGGGCCATCATGCGCGTCGAGCCCGACGTCTTACTCAGAAGCGATGTCGCCACCGCCGATGTACGAGATCGGGCCGACCTGGTCGACGCGCTGTTACAGTATTACGAGGTTGAGGGAGCCCTGGATGATTCCAGGCGCAATGCTGCTCGCTACCACAAGTTGGCGCAGCCAGAGCTAGCAACACAGCTGGAGCCGTATCTGCTTGATAGAACAAAGGGACATGTGGCGCGGCGTGTCGCCATCGAAATCGCCCAGGCCTGTCAAGTGCGTGATCTGGTAGACGCACTGCTGCGGGTTGCGCTCGATGGAACGGACGAGCACCATATCCGCGTCAGCGCGGCATTTGCTCTCGGTCAGCGCGGCGATGACGCTGCCAAAGCACGGCTCAAGCCGCTATTGACAGATGGCCGTGATCCCGACGACGAATTGAAAGGGACAGCCCTACGAGCACTCTGGCCAGAATGCCTCACCGCCGATGAACTTTTTGCGGCGCTCACCGTCCCCCAAGACCCGCATCTCTTCGGCTTGTATGAGGGGTTCCTTTCCTCTGAGCACATCGTTGAACACCTGCGCACGGCAGATCTCCCAGCCGCTCTTGCCTGGGCACAGCAGCAGACCTTCGTGCAACACCCCACCATCAGCAATCTGGTGGATGGCATTCTCATGCTTGCGTGGCAGTACCTGGAGACGCCCGAGATCACGCGGGCATTCGCACAGGTTGTCAGGCCGCGATTTGAACGGCATGACGCGATGGTTGGGGGGGAGATGTTTACCTCTAGCACGAGGGCTGGCACCTTCATCCAGTACCTGCGAGAAGATACCGGCAGGAGACGCATGTTGCTTGAAGCCCTACTGCCGCTCTGGCAGGAATCCTCACCCGTTCTTAGTGCCCTCGTCTTCTCACGCACACCAATTGTCTATGAAGAGGATATGGTCTGGTTACTTGCACGTCTCCAGCGGGAAACGGATGAACCAACGCAGCGCAAGCTCGTGCAGATCAGTCGCTGGCTGTTCAGGGAGGGGATCTCGGCGCACGTTGAAGCCGTGTGGGAGGTAAGCCAGTCAGATCCCTTGCTGGCAGAAGCATTCAGGTGGCTCCTTGAACCGATCCTGATCCACTCGCCGCAGGCCGAGGAACTGAAACGAGCGTACTATGCCCAGCAGAAGCGGCACGAGCCGTTTCCCAAACCTGATCCCCTTGATCCCGCCCCGGCGGTGATGGTCCAGCTACTCCTAGAGAAGTATGAGTCTGGCAACCTGGATGCGTGGTGGCAGCTGAATCGCGCCCTGACGATAGCACCAGAGAGCACCTTCTATGGAGATGAACTCGCGGCAGACCTTACCACCTTACCAGGCTGGCAAGAAGCCGATGAACCGACGCGAGCACGCCTTATCAAGGCAGCATATGGCTATATCTCCGCCATGGCTCCCCAAGCCCAGCGCGTACTGCAGGAGCGCATGCACACCTGGATGGGGAAATCGCTCACGATTGATTTCCCCCTCTATGCAGGCTATCGTGCGTTCCTCCTGCTGCAACGCGAAACCCCTGCACTCTTGGAGACGATTCCACCAGTAGTATGGCAGCAATGGGCACCCATGTTGGCCAGCTACCCACTGCAACGGGATGATGCGGCGATGGAGTACCACCACCTGCTGATACACGCGGCTTATCAGTATGGCTCCGCGGAGATCGTCGCGACCTGTCTCGCGCAGGTTGAGCAGCAAAACCGAGAGATGCACTCCCTGAACTGCCTCCACCTGGTGGAAGCCTGCTGGGGTAGCCAGTTGGAGGAGGCCTTGCTGGGCAAAGCATATGATAGTACCTTAGATCCAAGCTGCTTGCGGGACGTGCTGACGGTCGTACTCACCCATAATCCAGAGGCAGCAAGCACGATAACCGAAACGCTGTTCCAGGAGGCCTCTACAAGTGGCGACTACGAGCGAGCTATGGTGGTAGCAGGGGTGCTGATCGCCCACGCCCCTGGTGCGAGCTGGGAATGCATCTGGCCACCCCTCGCGCAAGATGACGCATTTGGCCGAACGCTGCTCCTTGGACTCCAGCGCACTGAGGCATTTGAGCACGCCCTCGCGCAACGCCTCACCCCAGGCCAGATAGCAGACCTGTTTCTACGCGCGGTCGAGTTGTTCCCTCCGGCAGAGGACCCACCGGGACCGAACGGCTTCGTGTCAGACAGGCAGCTTCTCTCCATCTGGAGAAGTCAGCTCATTACCTCTCTGCAGCAAAGAGGGACGAGTGAGGGATGCGAGGCCTTGCGCACCATCTCGCTTGCCCATCCGGAGATGGAGTGGATTCGCTGGGTGTTGGTTGATGCAGAGCGGTTGGTGCGCCGACGCACCTGGTCGGGTTTCAAGCCGGAGGAGGTCCTGGTAATGGCCCATGATAAAGCGCGCCGGTTTGTCCACAATGGAGAGCAATTGCTCGCGGTCATCACGGAGTCACTCGTTCGACTGGAAGAGACCTTGCATGGAGAAACGCCCGCACGCATTTTCCTGTGGGATGTCATCCCTGCGGGAGAAGGCGAAAAGCGCTACAGGCCCAAGGATGAGAGCTCGCTCAGCGACTATGTGAAACTCCACCTCGAGCGTGATCTCAAGCAACGGGGGATCATTGTGCTGCGCGAGGTCGAGATCCGTCACACTGCGGGCGGAGATCCAGGGGAACGAACTGATCTCTACGTGGACGCCTATATGCCTGGCCCAGACCACGCGAGAATAGACATACTGACGCTCATTATTGAGGTGAAAGGCTGCTGGCATAGGGAGGTGAATACGGCGATGCAAACACAGTTGGTCGAGCGATACTTGAGAGACAATCCTTGTCGGCATGGCTTATACCTCGTCGGCTGGTACAACTGCCCTCAATGGAACGACCCCGACGATCGTCGCAAAAGTGCCGCGCCCCAAATCACTCTAGAGGAAGCACGAGATAGGTACGCGCAGCAGGCTGAGGAACTGACTGCCCGATCCGAGGGGAGGTACCTGGTCAAGTCGTTTGTCCTTGATACAGCGCTGCGCTAAAGGAGCCACGGCGCGTGCCGAATACAAGAGCACGAGGAGTATTACACCCTTAGATGCAAATAAAACTAAAAAGAAGATATGCTGGGAAGCGAGAAGATGGATCGATGGCTGAGCCTCTTGATACGGCTGATTTTCCAGAGAAATGACGGAGAAGTATAACCGAAATAGGATATGTCGGGTTGCAGGCGGTGAAGCGATCGAAGCCACCCTCGGCTACCACTAACAAGGATTGTAGTCTTGGCAGCCATGACACTCTTTCCCAATCGCAATATATTTTGTTAAAAATGCTCACCTTTGCTTATGAAACTCAAATATTCCTAATAGCTGCTTAGCTCGACAGCCACTTCATGACTATCTTGTGTGTGGCCCCTCTCAAAGCTCTTCAGTCTTGCTTTATGATCCTCCCAGTAGTCTACGAAATAGGTTTCGTGAGTTTTGCAATTGGGGCAGTTATGAACGGTTATAAATGGGAAAAGGGATACCCACCGGCTGACTTCAAGCTGGATGTAAACATCTCCCTTTTTAAGAAGCTCGGAATATTCACTGTCTTCTGATGGTAGTCCGGGATGATCACCAGTATACCGCAAGGTCCTAATAATTACTCTGCGTGTCCCCCTTATGAGATCCACGTCACGCACCAAGCGAAGAGGATACTCCGTCAAAAAAGACAATTTGTATAGCACATCCCTTAGCAGGTTACTTGCAATAGACGCTGCGGCCTGAAACTCTTCTTCCACTTTGGGGCCTCTGTCATGCTTCAAATCATTCTTCATCTTTACGAGCTCTTCGAGCTGGCTACGGAACTGTTTCTGCTTTTTATCTTTCTGCAAAGTCCATAAGGCGATGGCCAGTTGATTATCTACGTCTTTGTGAAGGATGTCTGCTCCTTTTCGGCAGATTTCTAGCCAATGGCCTGGCGATATACCGCCTTGCCAATAGCTTTTTAAGTCTAAACCAGAGAGCTTGAACTCTTTGGGAGGAATCAGGGCTAAGGTCAGCGAACCCAGGAAAGCGAGAATATTCTCTGCAATACGAAGTTGCTCTATATACTGATCTCGCGGATGAATCAGGCTGGCCAGCGTTCGATAAGGAAATACCAGCGGATAGGGATACAAATTCCGAATCTGAAAGTCAATACTCTCTGCCTGTTGTATACTGGCAGCGACAGCTTGAGCCGTTTGCCGCAGCGCTCTCAGTTGATTCCTAAAATCTGCTTCTGATTCAGCATTAAAAAGTCCCAGGCGCATTGACTCCATTTTATCTGCACGTACCCTGAGCTCGTCCTCAAGCTTTTGCAGCTCATCTAAGTCGAATGAAGTATCCGGCGGTAGGACGGGGATGGGTACAGTATTAAGCGCATGAATAAGGATTGAAACTGCACCGTATGTTCGCATTGATAGCAAGCTCCGTCCTGCTATCGATTGCAAAAACTGTTTGATGAGCGCTGAATCAAGTCTTGATGGCTCTTTTGGTCTCAGGATAATGACCGTATCTAGCGCAACGGCTCCCTCAATATCTGCATGAACTACCACAGCTTTTACGCTTTGAGCTGTTCCAATGCGCTGTAAGAGTATATCCCCCTGCCGCACTTTGACTTGCTCCGGCACATCGATATCGATCTTGATCGTATCGAGCCCTTCTCTTGTTGCCAGGTGCGCGTAAATATCTTTTCCACGAATTACAAGGGTATCTTTGCCGTCCGCCACATGTTTGTTTAACCCACCGAGTCCGATGATGATGTCAAACATTTCTCCTAGTGTACTTGTGGGAGTAAGCCGCTTTATCCGTTCCTCAATTGCACGTGACTCTGGGTGGTGCTGGTCTATTGTCCACGTGTCATCAGCACTTACCTGTGTAAGGAAACCAAGATTTATCGGCTTCCCCTGCAAACCCGCGATTACACTTGAAAACCAGCTTTGGCCCTCTACCTGGACGATGTCACCTCGATTGGGCAGAGACAAGAAAGCCGTTTTCCGCGAGGATTTGGTTGTAAATGTATCAAGTACCACTATCGATGAGTGAATCCGAGCTTCTGAGAAGAGGTCGCCCGGTAGCTCTACCACCCCTGTCAAGTTCATGCGTGTAGAGAGATAAGCGCGAACACGCGCAAATCCCTGGGCGTAAGTAAATATTTGAGGCACGATGCAGACCAAACGATTCGTATGCCCTTGAGCGGCAGCGAGCAGGAGTAACGTGACATAAGAATCTAGTTGCCTTATATCCTGTACGGCTTCTGGAAGTAAAGCTCGTAGGCGCGAGGGTGTGCCTGTTTTCCAATCGCCCCACGGCGGTGTAAAGTCAATGATTGTTGCGACTTGTCCTGATCGTGAGAGAGCCTCAATGAATGAAATCGGCGTGTCACACCGAATAATGGTCGGGCCTGTATTTCCAGTAAGTTGCAACGGCTTTGAAGGAGCCGCGGATTTTAGACCGAAATCCCGAGGTGATGGGAAAGCGGCCATCTTTTGTGTAGTTCCGTTTAGCACGTCAACAGAATACATTTGCCTACCGTCTGTAGTGATGGCGAATGGGATATCGAGCATGCGTGCAGCGAACTGTATTTCCTGGCTGAGAACTTCAGAGGAGAAACCGTACATCTGCAATGCAACCACTACAATGGGTTGCTGATTATCCCCTAAGAGCGCAATATCAATTCGATCTCTGATCTTGCTTGCTTCAGGGCCATCAAGACGCGATGTGATAGCGGATACCTGAGCATTGGAGAGTATTTGCTGTTCAGACCAACCAGATGCCCGTATTTCTTCTATCAGGCGGTCTTTGGTATCGGCTTTCACACGCCATTCGGCTGAGCCAACTAGCCCTGATACGTCCAATAGGGTTATTCTATCTGACGAACAATAAGGGAGCCACTGGCTTGGAGATGTAGTTATCACCACGTAAGGTTGATCTCTGTTCCCCAGTAATGCCGCGCGAACGAGGAGAGTAATGAGTCCTTCCTGCATTTCGCGTTGAAGCTGTATTCCAGGGCGCCAATAACTGTTTGACGTCATGCCATACAGCACGTTTAGGAGGGCAGTCAGGTTATTCATTGGGGCCATACCGCTTACATCTGGGGCGACGCGATTCATCCCAAGTTGTAATCGTTCATAGTCTTCATCAGTGCCATCTGCAGGGAGATTCTCTAAAAGCTCAACGCCTCTGAGAAGTTGTTCACGGTGCTGCCTTGCTTTCTCAATCGCCTGCTCAAGTGTCAGTTCCTGCTCGTTTCGTGGAGAGCCACTAATCCACTTGTCCGCTCCTTTCTTACGAAATAAGCCGAATTTATAAGCGCTTCCACCGGCTATGCTGCCAAACTGGGGAGAAGGAAATTCGTCATCGTTTTTGAACTCCAACCAGTAGACGAGGCTATCTCTATCTCCAAGATTATGCATGACTTCCAACAGCTCCTCGCCGTCGAGCGCTTTCAGTCTATCTGGACCGAAACGAGTGCGGAAGGCGCTATAATATCTCGCCAATTGCTCTCTGGAAAGAAGGTCTCCCTTCTCCCTCATTGCCTTGTATTTTGCCTTTAGCTCATCACCTATGCGCGGATCGAGTTCAAGTGCCATACCTCAATCTCCAAATCCATGGTTTTGCCAAATCGCGGCATAATCATCACCTATAGTTGAATGTTGGCTTTCTCTCCCGACAAGTGCGCCACTGATTGATCAGCCGGCGGTGGCTCCAAACCAGTCAGATAGGGCTCACCTGCGTCCATCGCCCGTTTCATCTCATCATAGATTTCCAAAATAACCCGTCTGGTCCGGTACTCCCTAAATTGCTGCTCATCCTTGCGCTTCACAATCGGAAACGTCTCCATGATATAATCCACATCATCGCGTTCAATACCGTAGAGGTGAAAATAGGCCGCATCCAGTTCGCATCGCAGCAGGAAACGCCGCTCCTCATCCCAGCGGAACGGTGAGCCATCATAGCCACAGTCTTTAGCGAAAGGCTCCAGATCCCAGGCTGTGTAGGTAAGTTCGAGCAGTTGAGGAAGTAGCATTTGCCGCGTAGCGGGGGTAAAAGCGTCAGGAGGCGGGCATGGTATTTGCTCAAAGGTACCTTGAGGGATACTCGGTTGACTAAGCGCATTTCGTAGCAGGTAGTCGAAAGGAAAAGAATTAAAAGTTCCCAGAAGTAGAAGCAAGTCGAGAGCATCAGGGCCAAGTACAAGTATCCACCCATAAGAAGCAGCCCCCCAGGGAAGTAGACTGGCGATACTTGTGCGTTCATCAGTGTTCCGTGCTACGCGACGGAAGCCTAACAGCCCAGACTTGCATTTTGTTCGATAGCGTTCAAAGCGTTGCTCGGCTTCAGTTAGAGAGACCCAGTATTGTGGTTCAACGGAAAAGCCAGGATTCGCTCGCTGGTCAATAGTTACCTCGGACAGTCGTCCATTTGGTTGACTTGCAAACCGATGATTAAATTGGTGGCCTAGTCGCCCTTCGTACAATGGCAAATAGCTATCGCCCTCCTTGTAGAACACATTGCCGATCAGATTCCAGCCATCTGCTTCCAGCTGCTCATGAGAGTGGAACAGTTCAGCGTCATTGGTCATGTGGAACATTGTAGAGAGCTTTACGTTCCACGGATTCTCTTCATAAGGACTCTTTCTGATGAGGACCGGTAAGCGGCGATAGATAGACTTTGTCAAGTCTGCATCACGTTGTGAGCGAAAGACGGGGCATGTGCGGCTATTAGGATTGATGAGCGCGATATCGTCTGCCGAAAGTGTAAAGCGGCGCTCTTTTTCCAGTAATTCCCCAACAGCATGGAGGAAGAAGGCAAACTCGGAGCCGATTTTCACTAACCTGGCATTCCCGGCGAGCGTGAGTAAGCAAAACTTGTAGCTGCGATGGACACCAGGGAAAATGCCAGCGGCATTCTCAAAATCATACAAACTCACGAGAGCACGTGACTCACCTACATCTTGGAAGAAGAGCTTATTTGTATCATCGGTTGCAATCCCGGATGGCAGAATGCAGCCAACACGCCCAGTAGGGCAGATAATGAGCCGCATAGTTTCGGCGAAAATCGCATAGGTGTTAATATCACCTCTACCGCATAGCAGGTAACGACCGCTGTTACGTACCAGGTGGCTTTCGCCTTCCGATTGACGCGTATCTTCCATAAAAGCAGCATACAATGCTTGGTCTTCATACGCTAGTGCAGCAATCATACGGCGCCGCTGCGCAGCATTAGCCGCATTTGCAATGTCAGGACGCTTTTCAGCGAACCACTCTTTTTCCTGAATCTTAATCTTCTCCCATGGAGGATTCCCCAGTACCACATCGAAGCCGCCAGACCAACCCGTCTGCCCATTTTCCGGTCGCTCGCCCTCTGTTGGTACACGGAACACGTCAGGGAAGGCCAAATGCCAGTGGAAGAACTGGTACTGCTCTCGCAGACGTAGAATTTCGTCACGTATCCAGGATGAGATACTGTCAGGATTCTTCTCAATAGTGCGGAAGACTTCCTCGGTGATGGGATAGGCAAACTCGTTACTCTTCTTCCAGACGAAGGCAGCACACCAGGCATCGGCTAGGAGACGACCAAAGAGATAGTCGTCGGATTGCACTAGCCTACTGTAATAGTCCTGCTTACGATGGATCTCCTCAACGGTATCATCTCCCATTTCTACTAAGTGCATCATGCTGGTTGACAGGTTGCTCAGGTGCTCCCACGGTGTGCCTGCTGGATCAAAGAGGGTACGGTTTCCCTCTCGCTGCTCTCTGTTCTTCCTTCTATATTCTCTGCAGAAATTCCTCTCATCGCCCTCAATTGGCTCAAAGGCGCTGTCTGGGATACCATCAGCCAGCAGCGCGGGGGTGGCACCAAACAGACTGTTGCCGCATTGGATGTGCCGCTCGAGAAACGAAAGTGGTTTTCCCGGTTCAATTGCTTCCATCCACAAATTGACCTTGCAGAGCTCGACGGACATGGGGTTGAGGTCTACGCCGTAAATGCAACGACCGACGACGTCGCGTAGGGCCTTGCGCCGCGCTTCTGGTGGCGGTTCCTCTTCGCCCGTGCGAACGGCGGCCAGCCTCCTGGCGATGCGGTGGGCGGCAGCAATGAGGAAGTGCCCACTGCCGCAGGCGGGGTCACAGACTTTGAGGTTGAGGATGGCTTTCTCTGGATCGGATTTTGCGCAGACTTCATCGAGTACCGGGTCAAGGGCAGAGTCGAGCAGGCTGGTGATCAGGCTGGTAGGTGTGTAGTAGCTACCTGTCGTTTTACGCTCGTGCCCGCTGGCCGTATCGAGTTTGAAGGTCGCGGTATCAATATGCAAGACAGGGTGCAGTTCGAGCAGCGATTCGTAGACACTGCCCAGCTCCTCCGGGCCGAGATTGCGATAGTCCACGACGCGTCGTGTGTGCCCATCGCTGGTGAAGGCGAGCGCACGAATGGCATCGAGCAGGTCGCGATTGGCGATCTCGCAGTCTGCGAGGTCTAGAATAGCTTCTCGCGAGAAGAGAAAGCTATTCAGGGCGGGCAGACCAAGTTCCAGGTAGCCCTCGTCATCGCCGAGCTTCTCCATAACAAGCCGCAGTCCGGAGAAGAGGTCGGAGTGGCGCGTGCCCATGCGCTGCTCGGCCAGTCGCCGCAGCCGGGACATCGAGTAGTACAGCGTATAGAGAGTACGTGCGGCGGCGTCTGCCTCGGGGTGGAAGAGCATGTCGCGATCCTCGGCCACGAAGAGCACGATCAGCCGGTAGACGATGCGTAAAACCTGGCGGTAGTAGTCCTGCGTGCTGAGCTGCCCTCCGCGGAGCCGCTCACGCAATGAGGCGTTAGCTGGATGGGCGAGGAAGCCGCTGCCGAGGGCGGCAATGGCCTGCTCGACGCCGTCGCGCAGGTGGTCGAGCACACGAGTGCCCTCTCTCTGAGCCGTGCGCGACCACTTTTCTAGCCAGCACTCCTCAGCAGGTTCGCCCTCCACCCGCGATTCGTGACAGAGCAACCAGAGCAGCACAAAGTCGGCATAGACTTCGCCGTCCATCATCTCTTCCAGGTCAAACTCGACGTAGGCCTGGCGCGTGATGCTCACACTGTCGCGCAGGAGACGCAGGCCCAGGCCGTTGGAGACGAAGCCCCACAGGTAACTGTCGGAGCGGTTCAACAGCTCCTGCACCAGGCTGTGCGGGCTACTGCGAGCTGCCCCGGCAACCCCGCGTGTCATGCGGTCCAGATCAACGCCGCAGCCGACAAGGTGGATCGGCGTCTGCTGCCAGAGATGGGAGATCGGATAGCTCTTGTCGCCAACTTCGACGTTTTTGGCGATGGGCAAACGACCATAGCCCAGTTCAGAGAAAAGTGGCAGCAGCCAGCGTTCTCGCGTGAGCGTTGTTCCTGTTTCTCTTTCTGGAAGCTTCTCCCTGGCTGCTTTGAAGATGGCCCACGCCCCCAGCAGGCGGTTCCAGGAGTGGTTGATGGCCTCGTTAAGGCGCTCCGTTTTGAGCAGATGGTAGGATTCGGGGTTCAGCCCATTGAGGGCGGGATCAAGCAGGGCGACACGTTGGAGCAGGTCCATCGGCAAGATGGCTCCTGAGCTTTGCACCGTGCTAAAGATGGTGTGCTGGCGTCTCTGCATCGCGTGCGTCCTCCCTATGCCACCGGCAAATAGATGTAGATTCCCAGTACGTCGAGCGGCAACTGTGGTTCAACACGGTAGCGCATGCCGCGCTGCTGAGCAGCATCACGCACGCGGCGATGGGCGGCCAGCAGTTCCTCGCCGCGCTCCCTGGCCACCTGCTCGAGATGCGGTTGCAGCGCCTCGAACTGGTCGATCACCTGCTGGAGAAAATGGCTTGTTCGATCAGCGTCCACATTGGCGTCAGGTGTGGCACTGAGGACCTCCTCAATTGTCTGGCCGTCGCTCAGCCATTCCGCGTTCTGCGGTGCGCCTGCAAAGGCCAGCACCTGGCAGTCTTCGGCCAGCAATTGCCGCTCTTCTCCCCCGCGCAGGGTGATGATGTGGAAGCGCAGGCGCACCAGCAGCAGCGTGGTGCGGCGCGAGACGGCGCGCGTGCGGACGACGCCACAGCGGCGAGCGATGCCAGTGTCCTCCTGTTCGACCTGCGAGTCAAGGGCCGTGTCCATGACGTAGCTTGCCAGGCCCTCGACGATGGGATGCGTGCGGCTCAAGTAGCGTTCTCCACCTCGCACAGGCAGTTCAAAACGCGCCTGGAAACGATCATCCGCGCCGATGATATCGCGCAACCCTCGCGGCACTTCAGCCAGGTCAAAGCGGACGGCTCCGCTATTTGTCTCGGTGATGACTGCTCGGCTGGCTTTGAACGCCTCGGTGGTGAAGCGCCTGACATCCACGCCCGAGCCGATGACTGCCTGCATCGCTGTCAGTTCCGCGGCCACCTCATCCGCCTTGATGCTTTCCTGAACAAACATGGTGCGTGAACGCTTTTCTCGTTCAGATGAGGCATCCCACTGCTTGAACAGATCATCCCGGAGGCGCTCACCTTTCCAGATATCCTCCAAGCCCGGCAGAAGCATCTGCGCACTCTGCCCGTGCCCGGTATTTTCACGCAAGAGCAGCCCTTCAAAGATCGTTTCGATGACCTGGTCAGCATCAATCGGCACGGGTACCGAGATGCCCAGTGAATTGCGGATGGTGCGATGTTTGCGGATGAGCACATCCAGCACGATCCCGTCAATGGGATTGTCGCTGCCATAGTAGGTGACTGCGCGTACCTGCCTTTCGGGCTGCCCGTAGCGGTCAACCCGCCCTTCGCGTTGTTCGTGCCGTGTGGGATTCCAGGAGAGGTCGTAGTGGACGACGGCGCTGAAGTGCTCCTGCAGGTTGATACCTTCGCTCAAGCAGTCAGTGCAGACCAGCACGCGCTCTTTCGACTGCGCCAGTTGGGCAATACGGTTTTCGCGCTCTACAGGCGGCAGCAGCCCGGTTACCGCATCGACCTGCACGCTCTTGGGCAGGCGTTCGCGCAGGGCAGCGGCAACGTATTCAGCGGTCGGGATGAAGCGGCAGAAGAGGATGGGCTGGAAGCCGTCTTTGAGCAAGGCCTCGACCAGCTTGATCGTCCGTTGCAGTTTCTCATCCTTCACCCCTTTGAGCGCTTCTGCCTCACGAGCCATCTCCCGCAAACGCCGCCGTGTGTTCTGCTCACCCGCATCTTCGTCGATATCGCTCCCCGGTACCATATCCACGCCCTCCGCGGTATCGTTGTCCGCCAGGTCAAGCACGGTGTGACGGCCAATTTCGTCGGCCTCTTCCACCGTTTCGGTGTCAGCCGTCGAGGCCCGGCTGAGCAGGGTGGCCACAGCGGCAGCCGGGCTCGACGAGATCGAGCGCAAAAGGGCCAGGGCCGACCACCAGCGCACCCGTTGGCGGTGCTGGTTGCTATCAAGCGGGTCGGCGACCACCTCACGGGCATAGCGCAGCACTTTCTCGATCAGCCGTTTGTAGTCGGCAGAGAGCTTATAGGTGTGCTCGCTGTCCTGCCGATCTGGGAACGGCGTGTCGGCGTTGAGGTACAGACGAATATCGCCGCGCCTGCGCTGCACAAAGTGGGCGGCCAGTCGTCGGCGATCCTGCTCGTGTTCTCTGCCCGTCAGTTCCTCCGGCAAGTGGGCAAAGTCTCCGTCCAGCAACGTCAGCAGCGAACGGAA
>WNGG01006897.1_pt1 | contig 18039 bp, 22 predicted proteins | sample 5400661 | NCBI WGS metagenome assembly WNGG01 (sample SAMN13153372, study PRJNA577476) | soil metagenome | isolation source: 100 cm soil or saprolite under Garry oak tree replicate 1 | place: USA:California | collected 2016-06-15
ATGTTCTTCGTGTAGATCACGATCGTGGGGCCTTCGAAGTCGACCTGCGTGATTTCCACGTGGTCAGGGACCACTTTCTTCACGACGCTTCGCGCGTCGTTCAGAATGTCCTCGATGGTCATCGGACATCACTTTGGCCCGAAGTCGTGTGGGACTCAGGCCAGTTTCATACTCGCTTTGCGCTTCTCGACTTCTTTGTCGTCGAACATCTTGAAGCCGTCTTTCGAAATGAGGGCCACGTCGATCCCTTCGCCAGAGACCGCGTCGCGTTTCATGGCGGCGGTCACCGCGCGGACCGCGAGGTTCGCCCCCTCTTCGAGCGTCATGTCGTCCTTCCAGTGGTCTTCCAGGACCCCGTACACGTAGGGACTCCCGGAACCGCTGGACACGAATTTGTCAGGGAGGGATCCACCCGCTGCGTCGAGGGAGTAGACGTGCCCTCCGGTGCGGTCCCACCCGCCGATCACGAGCTGGACCCAATAAGGGTAGAACCGGCTTCCACTCAGGATGTTCGCCGTGAGGGTCGCACAGGCCTCGACGGGCATCGAGATGCCGCGCTTCAGCTTGTAGAGCTCGACCTCCGCGGTGATGTAGCGGGCGAGGACCTGCAAATCTCCGACGAGGCCGGCCGTCGTCAGGCCCAGATTGTCGTCGAGTCGGTAGACTTTCTTCGTTCGCTTGTGGGCGATCAGGGTCCCGGCGGTCGCTCGGCGATCCGCCGCGAGCACCACGCCGTCCTTGCAAACGAGACCCAGCGTCGTCGTGCCGGTCTCGACTTCCTTGGAAACCGCTGCCATTCGTACACTCCCGTTCAAAAGGGTGTCAAAAACGACAGCCGAAGCATACGGCCGGCACTATTTAAGAATTATCCCATCCGTCGCATTAATACGACGGAGAGAGGCGCAGAAGAGGAGCTACAGTTCGACGACGACGTCTTCCTCCGAGGTATCGATCGGCAGCGTGGCTTCGAAATACCGCCGCATTTCTCCGGCCGAGTCGACGAAGGTGAGGACCATGTGCACGAGTCCGAGTTCCTGGAGCCGTCGGATCTTCTCCCAGACCGTGGCCACGGGAATGCCGTAGATCCGGCTCACTTCCCCGGGCGTCTTGGGACTCGCGAGGAGCGCGACCAGGATTCGTTTCGAGGCGGGGTCAAGCCGGACCTTCATGATGGATAGACCTCGAAGGAAGGGGGTATGAGGCTTCCGCACCGCCTATCGCGGATGATAGCCGCTCGATCGGACCGAAGGCGATCGGGCTGAATCCCGGAGGCTCGGGGAATCCGGTCAACGGTAAAGCGCGAACCAGACCGCGACGACGATGATCACGATCACGACGACCGCGACCCCGACATACATGTACATCTTCCGCTTGCCGGACTTGTCGCCGGCCAGACCCAATCCTCCGACGTCGTAGGACATGTCGGACCCCAACGGCGAACCTGTGGTCGCGGTATAAGGATTTCGTCATCGACTGGGCCGGGACAGCGGCGTGGTCACGAGGGGCGCGACGCGCGACTCGGGTCGAAGCTGGACTGCGTAGGCGATCTTCTCCTTCGGCAACGCGACGCTCGCGGCCGTGACATAGACTGTGATTCCGTCAGCCTCCTTTTCCGCGCGCAAAATCTCGTCCTCGGGAACCGAGATTATCTCTCGCCCTTGTTGGTCGTCGAAAAAGTACTGCACGGCGCTCGGCATGGCGCGCAATTTCACGAGGAAGAATCCCGGATCGTCCGGATCCCGGCGTTTGGGGGTGGCGAAGAACAAGAGCCCGGCCTCGTGGCGATACAGATGCCCTTCGACGGGACGCAGCAACGGCACACGGCGCCCGTCGTGGTCCATGGACACCTCTGCGATCGCGTCGGTCTCGCCGATGACCCGGTAGGACTTCGCGCCGGTCCCCGCGACCTGGGAAAACGTTACGCGCGTCTCTGATTTCGCCTCTCCGCCCTCCAGGCGGACTCGAAGGCGAAGGGTCGCGAAGTTCAGGTCGTAGATCCGGTCTTCCACATCCACGTATCCGAGGATCATCCGAAACCTCAGACTCCAAACCCGCGGCGGAATTGCTCCGCGATCTCGCCCAATTCCCCCTGGGAGAAAGATTCGAAGTCGGACACGGCCGCGTATTCGGCGAGCTGCTCTTCGCGATAGATGTTCGGCACCGCGGAGGCCACGGTCTCCTCCGAGAGGATGAACTTCAGCGCCGCCTGGGAAAGCGTCATCCCCTTGCCCTCGTAGATCCACCGCAAGTTCGCCGCTTGTTTCCTCGCGCGGTCGACCCATGCAGCGTCTTTCACCTGGAGATCGCCGTCCGCGGGGAACCGGACCGCTTCGGAGTCCGACTCGAGGACGCCGCCCGCATGGGGAGCGCGGATCACCATGCCCTGATTGATCTCGAGAGCGACCGGGAAGAATTTCCGACCGGGTTCCTCCTCGAGGATATTGTAATACGTCTGGATGCAACCGAGATCATACTTCCGCATCGCGGCGCGCCCCTCTTCCAGACCTCCGGGCCCCGGACCGAGTGCGATGCCGTAGTAGCGAATCTTCCCCTGAGACCGGAGCTCTTCGAGCGTCTGCCAAACGGCCGAATTCCCGACCGTGGCCGCGTCGGGATAGTGGAGCTGGAGCACATCGACATAGGACGATGCGAGGCGATCCAACGTCTTCTCCAGGGATGCGCGGATCGCGGTGGGCGAAAAGTCCGGCCGGCCTTCGGCTCGTCCCACCTTGCTCGAGATGATCACGAGCTCGCGGCGATCCTTGAACGTCTCCCCGAGCAGTCGTTCCCCTCGGCCATTCCCGTCGGTCGGCGCGACGTCGAAATAGTTGATCCCCGCGTCATACGCCTTCCGCAGGAGGTCCATCGCCTGCTCGTCGGAGAACGTGCCCCACTGGCCCGACGCGAGGGGCCAAAGGCCAAATCCGATTTCCGAGACCTCGAGCTCCGTCTTCCCCATCGGCCGATAGTTCAGGACCACGGTACCAGTCCGGCAAAGGAGGGAGCGGTATTTGACCGCAACGACGGGACATCAGCGCCAGGACACGAGCAGCAAGGTGGAGAACGCCACGAGCTCGACCGCGTTGAGGAGGAGCATCGGCATGGCGACGGAGGAAGCGTAGCCGGTGTTGCTCAGGCTCTCGTTCCAGGCGAAATAGAAGTACATGGCCGCGAGGTTCTCCAGCAGGAACAAGGCCGCGAACACGATCAGCCCGAGCGAGAGGGGCGATCGAAGAGTCCGGAAATTGGCGCGATACAGGTAGAGCAGGACGACCAAGACGACGATGCTCGCCGCCGCGAGGACGAGGTCAATCATCCACAGGGTCCCGAGAGCCATGCTACCCCTGCGAAACGTCGGCCCAGAACATATCTATTTTGCCCCCAACCGAGGGCCGATCCGATTCCAGATCTCCAGGAAGTCTTCAAAGTGGACCTGAAGTCGCGGAGAGAGCGAGTACAGGATCCCATAGCCCTCGCCCCCGAGGGTCATCACGAAGTCGTTCTCGTGGAGCACATCGAGGTGGTGGCGAACCGTCTTGTAGTCCAACGTGAGTTGCGTGGCGAGGTCGTTCGCGTTGTGCGGCCGGTCGTGGAGGATCCACAAAATCCGTGCGCGGTTGATCCCGCCGCGGGTTCCCGCGATGAGGTACCACAACCGCCGATCCATGGAGTGGCGCCCCCATCCGTTTGGCAATAAAGTAGGTTGCGGGACACGCATCGAACACCCGATGAACAAACGTTCTAATATTACTATCGAAATAGTCAAACTGGTGGCGCTCGCGCGGGGAGGAGGCGCCTTGCTCCGGACGGCGAAGGGCTGGTTTCTGGAGTTCCGGCTGATCCCGGTCTTGCTGTGGTCCTATACCGCCGTGGTCCTCGGCACGGCGGTCGCGATCAACGACATCGGTGGATTCGACGCCTGGTGGCTCGCGGTCGCCCTGGCCCTCGGCGGCCTCATCCAGGGTTGGGAGACGCATGCGATCAATGAGATCTACGACTGGCGCAGCGGGACGGACCAAGTCGACGGACCGCGCGCCTTGTCGGGTGGCAGCCGCGTCCGGAACTTTGGACTCCTCGATGAACGAGGGCTTTGGCTGATCTTCGCGGTGTCCAGCGCGGCCATCGCGGCCCTGACGGCCTGGGTCGTTGTTGCACGGGCTCCCTGGCTCGCGATCTTGATCCTGACGGGCTACGCGCTCGGCATCGCCTATACGCTTCCTCCCGTCGCGACCGCATATCGGCCGTTCGCGGGCGAGTGGCTCGGGGGCTTTCCGGGCGTCCTCCTGTCCGGGCTCGGCGCGTATGCGATCCAGACACGATCCCTCTCACTGGTCTCGATCGTGGCGCTCTCCGCTCACGCGCTCGTCTGCATGGGGATGTTGATCGTGCACCATTACCTCGATGCACCGATGGACGCGGCCGCGGTGCCTCCCAAGCGGACGACGGTGGTCGCCCTCGGATTTCCTAACTCAAAACGATACGCCGGCGGCATGGCCTTGGTCGCTACGCTCTTGTATGGCGTCCTGGGCCTGACGGTCCATCCGGCCTTTTGGCTCGGGTTCGCCCTCACGCTGCCCGCGGTCTGGATCCATCTGCGGACGAACCCGAAGAATCTGGAGTCGGTCACGCGCAACGAGCTCCGCGTCATTCAACTCGGGATCGCGGCGGGCCTGTCCACCGCGGTCGGCCTCGCCCCGGTCCTCTGGCCGATGCTCCCCCTCGCTGTCCTCGGGTACGTGGCCCATCTCGCGGTGGTCTCGCCCCCGGCGGAACTGGGGCGCGCGTGGCGGCGAGCACCCGGCGGCAAGGACCGCTCCCAGAAGACGTGATCGGACCTCGCAAGAGCGAAATACGTTGGTCCCCGTCTTGTCCTCGTGAGGAGGGTCGGCCTCGTCGTGAACCCGATCGCCGGCATGGGCGGTCGCGTCGGGCTCAAGGGCACGGACGGCGTGGTCGAACAAGCCCTCGCCGCGGGAGCGAAGCCCACGGCGCCGGACCGGGCACGTGCGTTTGCCGAGGCGCTCGTCGGTGTCACGAAGGACGATCCGAACCTCACGTTCCACTGGGTCACCGCCGGGGGCGACATGGGCACGGGTGCGCTCAGGATCGCGGGAGTCCCACCGGACCGAATCGACGTGGTCCACGTCCAGGGACAGCCGAGTACCTCGGAGGACACCCGGATCACGGTCGAAGAATCCATCGCGTCGGGGGTCGAACTGATCCTGTTCTGCGGAGGGGACGGCACCGCGCGGGATGTCGCTGCGGCCGCGAAGGACCGCGTTCCCATCGTCGGAATCCCCGCGGGCGTCAAGATGCATTCCGGCTTGTTCGCGATTTCCCCGCAGGCGGCTGCCAACCTCCTCGTCGCCTTCTTACGAGGTGACCTTCGGGTGGGTACCGCCGAAATTCTCGACTTGGACGAGGAAGCCTATCGCAAGGGAGAGTGGCGGGTCCGGCTCTTCGCCACCGCGAAGACCCTGGTCGAGCCGCAGCTCGTGTCCGCCGGGAAGCTCATGGTCGAGGAGTTGAGCGAGGAGGCCGTCCGCGCGGAACTGACGACGCATTTCTCCGAATTGTTCGAAGCGAACCCGGATACGCTCTTCCTGATCGGGCCCGGCTCCACGATTCAGGGGATCGCGTCCGCGCTCGGAATCGAGAAGACGCTGCTCGGGATCGATGCCGTCGTCGGAGGGAAGACGATCGCGAAGGACGTGAACGAGACCGCGATCCTCCGCCTCCTCGACCGATACCCGAAGTCACAGCTCGTGGTGAGCCCCGTCGGCGGGCAGGGCTTTATCCTCGGACGCGGGAATCTTCAGGTCAGTCCGCCCGTGCTCCGGCGCATCGGAACACGGAACGTGACCGTCGTCGCTACACCAAGCAAACTCGTCGCGACGCCGGTGCTCCGAGTCGACACGGGAGATCCGAGCCTCGACGAGGAGTTTCGAGCGCGCGAGTACCTCTTCGTCCTCGTCGGCTACCGCACGTCGAAGTTGCATCCGATCCAACGGTGACGGGGAGAACCGCTGCGAGGAAACCGGATCCCGAGACCGAACGAAGGAATGATAGAAAGTTGAAATACCCAGGGTCCATGAGCGGACCCGTCCGGGGGAAATTCGGGATGGCATCGACGATGAAAGCTGCGGTGAAATCGAAACCCGCATCGAAGAGCACGGAAATTCGAACGGTCCCGATCCCGCCGCCCGGCCCGACGGAAGTCCTGATTCGGGTGAAGGTCGCATCGATCTGCGGGACCGACGTGCACATCTACGATTGGGATGCCTGGGCGCAGGCCCGGATCAAGACGCCGCTCATCCAGGGTCATGAGTTCTCGGGGTACATCGAGAAAGTGGGATCCGACGTCAAGGGCCTGAAGCGTGGCGACTACGTGAGCGCCGAGGGCCACATCGCCGACGGCACCTGCTACATGTGCCGCACCGGAAACGCGCATGTCTGCAAGTCCGTGTCGATCATCGGGATCGATCGGGACGGCGCCTTCGCCGAATACCTGAAGGTGCCCGCCTCGAATGTCATCGTGAACGATCCGGACCTCCCTCCAGAGCTCGCGACGATGCAGGATCCGCTCGGGAACGCGGTGTACACGACCACGAACGCGAACGTGCCCGGGAAGACGGTCGCCATCTTCGGCCTGGGGCCGATCGGCCTCATGGCCGTCGCCGTGTGCCGCGCCATGGGCGCGGGTCGCGTCCTCGCCATCGGCCATCGGAACGAATACCGGATGAAACTGGCGAAGACGGTCGGGGCCCACGTCGTCCTGAAATCGGACAAGGGCCTCGTGGACGAGGTGATGGACCTGACCTCCGGCGAGGGCGTCGATGAGGTCCTGGAGTTCTCCGGGAGCGAGCAGGTCCTTGGGCAAGCCCTCTCGATCGTCCGGCCCGCCGGCGGCATCCACGTCCTCGGCCTGTACGCGAAGCCCGTGACCTTCGACCTCTCGGAAATGGTGACGAAGGGCGTCTCGATGTACGGCATCCATGGCCGCCTCATGTACAAGACGTGGTACCAGATGGGCGGCCTCCTCCGCAGCGGCAACCTGAACCTGCGCCCGATCCTCACGCACAAATTCCCTCTCGACAAGTATGCCGAGGCGATGGACGTCATGCGGAGCGGCGACTGCGGGAAGGTCGCCTTCCCCATGGAGGGCTGACGATGCCCGCCCGCGACCCGACGTCATGGATGCGAGCGGAGTACGAGAGCCTCGTCGCGCAGAGCCTCGATTGGAAACTGCGGGTGCTCCAGGGTCCGTCCGCCCCGCGCAGCATGGTGGACGGCAAGAGCGTGATCATGCTCTGCTCGAACAACTACCTGAACCTCTCGAACCACCCGAAGGTGAAGCGGGCCGCCCGCGAGGCCGTGAAGACCCACGGAGCCGGCAGCGGAAGCGTCCGTCCGATTGCGGGAAACATGGACCTGCACGAGGAACTCGAGCGACGGATCGCGCGGTTCAAGCATCGCGAGGCCGCCCTCTTCTATGTGAGTGGTTTCGCGGGGAACGCAGGGCTCATCTCGCAGCTCGCGGGCGACGGCGACGCCGTCCTGACGGACGAACTGAACCATGGGAGCATCATCGACGGGGTCCGGCTCACGAAGGCGCAGCGGATCATCTACCGCCATTGCGACATGGGTGACCTGGAGCGAGCCCTCAAAGAGGCAGATCAAGTTGCGAAGAAGATCCTCGTCGTGAGCGACGGCGTGTTCTCGATGGACGGGGACATCGCGCCGGTCGACCAAATCGCGAACCTGAGCGAGGCGTTCGGGGCCATGGTGTACATCGATGACGCGCATGGAGAGGGCGTCCTCGGGGACGGAGGCCGAGGGGTCGCGTCCCACTTCCACGTGGAGGACAAGATCCAGGTCGAGCTCGGGACGTTCTCGAAGGCCCTCGGGGTCGTCGGTGGATACGTCGCCGGATCGAACGACCTGAGGAATTTCGCCTTGAACAAATCGAGGACGTGGTTGCTCAGCGGCTCTCATCCGCCGGCTGTCGCGGCGGCCTGCACGGCCGCGATCGATGTCCTCGAGACGGAGCCGCGGCACGTGAAGAAACTGTGGTCGAACACGAAATACTTCAAGAAACGGCTCGTCTCGATGGGGTTCGACATCGGGAGGAGCGCGACCCCGATCACCCCGGTCATGCTCGGCGATTCCGCAATCGCAAAGCGATTCAGCGAGCGTTTGTTCGAGGAAGGCGTGTTCGCCTTGCCGATCGTCTTTCCGATGGTCGCGAAGGACCGCGCCCGGATCCGGAACATCGTGAACGCGGGCCTGAAACGGCAGGACCTCGACGAGGCGCTCGGGGCCTACGAGAAGATCGGCAAGGAGCTCACGGTCATCCCCTAGACACCCGCGTGGATCTTGCGGCGCGCGTACAACATCGGAAGGATCTCGTAGCCGAGTCCTCGGAAGACCGCCTCGGAGGCGGCATTGTCCGGTTCTATCAACGCGGCAAAGATCTGAATCCCTTGTTCCCGAAGGCCGCGCTCGCACAGCCGCACGAGGCGCCTTGCCACGTGGCGCCGACGGTAGTCCGGATGGACCGCGAGGCGATTGATCCACCCCTTGCGGCCGTCATGGGTCCCGAAGACGGTCCCGACGAGTCGCGCTCCTTCAAATGCTCCCAGGTATCGATTCCGCGGAGTCCGGAGTTGGGCGGCGATCGAGGTTCGGCTCTCCCGACCCTTCGTCCTCGGGCTCAGGCCGCACAGCCGAAACAAGCGAATCATGGCATCGTAGTCCGCGAGACGCAGTCGACGGATGTGAATCGCGATGGTCATCCCTCCCGCGACACCAGATGTCGCGCCGGATAGGCAAACCGGTCCGCGGCATCTCGCGGGAGTTGCTCTCGGAGGAAGGACGGCATCAGAGAGGAAGACCGGAACGCCGCGAAGGGGAGGAGGCGCATCCGGATGTGGGCTTCCCGGCTCGAGATGTAGCCCTTGGAATCCGGCGTCGGGAATTCGGAATTGAGATCGACGAGGAAGTAGAAACCAATCTCGTGGGTTGCGATTCTTTTCACAGTGTAGAAGTTCTCATGGACATACACCAGCTTCTCCGCTTCGACGTTCAATCCGCTTTCCTCGAAGAACTCGCGGGAGAGGCACGCGGCGAGGGTCTCTCCGAATTCAAGATGTCCCCCCGGAAGCGCTAGGGCCGGGCCGTCGCCACCGGCGGCTTCCTGGACGAGGACGGCATTGCCATGGACGAGGATTCCGCATGCCCGGACGAGGAACTCCTTCCCGCTCTCAGGCGATCCGAGCACCGAGTTCCCCCTCGACGTCCGGGCGCAGCAAGACGACCCGGCCGTCCGACTGGACCGCCCCGAGACACAACACCTCGGACATGAACGGCCCGATCTGGCGGGGCGGGAAATTCGTGACCGCAATCACACGTCGGCCCAACAACTCCGCCTTGCTGTACCACGGTTGAACGGCCGCCGAGGACCTCTTGATTCCAAACGGACCGAAGTTGACCCGCAGCTGGTACGAGGGATTCCGGGCCTCGGGAAAATCCTGCACGTCGACGATCATCCCGACCCGCATCTCGACCTTCTGAAAATCCGTGATCGCGATCATCGACAGGTCCCGCGGCGCGCGGTAGGAAATCGCCCGATTTGAGGCCTTTGCTCAGACGGCGCGCGACTCGGGACTCCGAACGCCGAGATGTTGGCACAATCGCTCGTGCTCTTCGCGGCTCGTCCACTCCACCCGCAGGTAGTCGGCGATCTCCCGATCCGTCATCCCCAGGCGGCGGGCCTCGTCGACGGCCACCTGGTACGCCTCGATCTCCGTCGGCCTATCGACGTAGTTGTACCGGCGATCCCAGAGTTCCTTGCCGGCGTGCCATTGCCGGATATGAGTGAGCTCATGGAGCACGTCGAGGTACACGATCTTCTCTTCTCCCGTCTTCAGATATCCCAGCCCAGCGACGACGTTCCCCGCCTCGTCGTCGATGTACATGTACATGTCCTCGGGGACGACATCGATGCGGCAGTCTCGGAGGACCTCTTCTCGGAGTCCGTCGGGGAAGATCGCCCGGAAGGCGACCGACTTGTCCAGACCGGGGAACACGTCGAGGATCGCATGCTTCCCGGCCTTCACCTTGCGGTTCGCTCGGACGACGGGCATGCCCGTCTTCCCATCGTCCGCGTCCAACAAGAACCTTGCCTCGGGATTTCAACGCTTCGACGATGCAAACCAGCGAGCGAGGTCCTTCCCGTTCTTCTTCCGCCAGGCGGCGTTCACCCGGATCTTCTCCACGGTCTGCTGGACCATCCGGTGGACTTCCGGAGCGTCGCGGGCTCCGAAGAACCGCTGCACGTCCTTCGCCGCCTCTGCAGTGGTGAAGGCCTGGGCGATCTCCACGAGCCGACGGATGAGGAATCCGGACTCCGCGTACCGCCGGTAGAGCTCGTCCCAGTTCTTCTTGACGAAGGACCAGGCGAGGTCCCGTCCGAGGCTCGGCCGGCTCGTCGCTACATTCGTGATCACCAGGACGGCGTCCTGGGAACGGACCGCATCCGTGAGCGACCGGCGGAGGGTCTCCTGGAGGAGCCCCGCGTCCCGCGTTTTCGTGAGGGCCAAGAGGAGTCGGACTTTCTCTTCCTGTAGGCCGGCCTTCTGTTCTAGGGCCCACAGGGTATCGTACGTCGACGGGTCTGCCCCTTGAGCGACGAGGGAGTACACGAGTGCTCGCAAGTCCGGGTGCAGGCTCGCGGGATCCTTCAGGGACCGCGCGAATCGCTTCGAGGCCTCGGAGAGCACCCCGCCGTCCTCGTAGTGTCCGAGGCGTCCCAGCACCGTCGTCCGCTTCAGGGCGTCGAGGTGGCCCTCGCCCGGCTTCGGATCCCAGCCGCTCCGCTTGCCGGCGGGTCGGAACAAGTCCCGTCCGTAGGCATCGAGGCGATTGAGGTACGGTTCATCGGAGATCAGCGTCTCGAAATCGTGCAACGATTCCACAATCATCCGCCATGCGGTGACGTCGTCCTCATCGCGGTACTCGGACGTGAGCTCGAGGAAGGTCGTCGCCGGAAGGTAGCCGGCCCGCGTCAGGTCGTAGGCGTCATTCTGGAGGCCGATCCGGTCCGGCGTGTCGAGCTGCTTCGCCGAGACCGCCCGACGGAGTCGGGCCCATTCCTCGGCGGGATAATTCACCCGGTAGAAGCCCGACTGTCCGGCGTTCACCTTGATCCAATCGTCGTCGGGGCGTCGGCGGGAACGTCCTAGGGGCTGCGAGGCCTTCGGCTTCTCCATGAGGAAACTCGTGGGCTTCCGCTGCCCCGCGCGGGCCACGTGGACGGGGACCTCCCACGTCGTCCTCTCCTTGGGCTGCCCGAGGATGTGGCCGTACAGGAAGCGGGACTGGGAGAGGGCGATCCGGGCCTCTCCGTTCTTCCGCGTCACCTGCACGTCGAGGAGCGGAAAGCCCGTCTGCCTGGTCCAGGTGCCCATGACGGCCCGGACCGGCTTCCCGGAGGCCGCCTCCAGGGCGCGCCACAGGTCCTCCGTCCTCGCGTTCCCGTAGCTGTGCTCCCGCAGGTAGGCCCGAAGGCCGCGGCGGAACGCCGCTTCGCCGAGGAATTGCTCGAGCATCCGCAGGATCGACGCGCCCTTGCTGTAGCTGATCTCGTCGAAGATTTCCCGGATCTCCGCCGGGTCCTTCACATCCACTTCGATCGGATGGGAGCTGCGGAGCCCGTCGAGGGTGAGCCCGTTGATCGTGTCCAGGCCGAAGAACTGGGTCCACATCTTCCACTCCGGATGGAGCGCGTTCACCGTCTTCGTGCCCATCCACGTCGCAAAGGACTCGTTGAGCCAGAGGTCGTCCCACCACGCCATCGTGACGAGGTCCCCGAACCACATGTGGGCCGTCTCGTGCGCGATCACGTCCACGATGTTTTGCCGCGTCTGCGCCGACGACGTCGCGGGGTCGAAGAGCAGGATCCGCTCCCGATACGTGATGGCACCCCAGTTCTCCATGGCCCCGGCCGCGAAGTCCTGGAGCGCGATGTGGTCGAGCTTCGCGAGCGGATACGGGACCCCGTAGTATTCGTTCAGGTAGTCGAGGACCCGAATCGATTCCTCCAGACCCCAGCGGCCGTGGGCGATCCGGTCCGGGAGGGCCCGCACGCCGACCTTCGTCCCCGTCCGGGTCTTCCCGTCGAGGGTCTCGAGGGGTCCGATGACGAAGGCGAGCAGGTAGGTGGCCATGCGCGGCGTCTCCGCGAAGTGGACGAGTCGGGTGCCGTCGCCGAGGTCCTTCTCCTCGACGATCGGGGTGTTCGAGACGGCGGCCATCCCCTCGGGGGCGACCAGGGAGACCTGGAACGTCGCTTTCGCCGCGGGCTCGTCCCAGCAGGGGAACGCGCGACGGGCGTCCGTGGACTCGAACTGAGTGGCGGCCATGTAGCCTTCCCTCCCGTCCGCCATCGTGTACTTGCTCCGGTAGAAGCCCGCGAGTTCGTCGTTGAGGACGCCGTGGAAGACCAGGTGCAGGGTCGCCGAGCCCTTGGGGATCGACGCCTCGAAGGTGAGTCGGAGGCGTTGCGCGTCCGGGAGGTGTTCCATCTTCGTGGCGGCGACCGTGCGCCCGCCCGGCAGTCCCAACTGCGACGCGTTCAACTCGATCGTCCTCACGGGCCGGAGGACCCGGATCGCGACGGACTCCTCTCCCTGGAACGTGAATCGCGAGAGGTCGGGTCGCAACTCGATCGTGTATTTCTCCGGCCGGACGGTGTTCGGCAGACGGTGGTTCGTTTCCTTCGACATAATGGACTGCCTCGATTCCTAGGCTAGCTAGGCGAGGACCCAATATGTAGTTAACCGTGATCGGTGCGCGCGATTCGCCGCGCCCGCGATGATTTGAGTCCCCACCTCGAAACCGACCGTTTCCTACCCGGGCAGCGAAAACTCCGACCGGGTGCAGAGGCCTTATCCCGTACGAGGGAATCCGAGTCGCGTTGGACGACGACCGGGCCGCGGAAATCGTGGCGACGTTCGAGCGAATCAGGCGCCCGCTCCAGTGGCCCATGGAGAACTTCCGTCGGCAACGCATCTCGAACCGCCGGTTCGTCGGGTTCCGGTTCTCTCGCGTTCGCCGGGCCGCCCGCGCAGGCTTCGCCTTCGGCTTCGTCTTGACCGAGAACTTCCTCCCCACCGTTCGCGAGCCGCCGGAGGTCGTCGCCTATGCTTTCGTCGACCCTGCCGGTTCCGCGCTCCACCGGAGCTTGGTCGCAGGGCGAGCGAGTGCGGTTCGACGTCTTACGGCTTCGAGCAAGCAGATGGGCTTCCCCTTCGAATTCCATTTGGACGGGTCCGTCGTCGCGGTGCGCCACCGATCCATGCAGCGCGTGCCGAAGGAGATCTTCGTCCTAGTCGCCTCCGATTTCCTCATGCTCTCCTACAACCCGCTCCGTGCGGCGGGATTCATGGAACGGGTCACGAAGGCGACGACGAAACCGGGCTGACGGTCAGGCGCCGAGTTCGAGGGCGAGGGTCGCTGGCACGTGCGGCCGGTCCACGACCTCGAAGACCTTCGTCCAGTTGTCGGCCAGGTCCCGCGCGCACCGCAGGACCCCGAGGTCCACCAACGTGGCGAGCCGTCGTCGGGTGCGGGACCCGGGCCATCGGAATCGGACCGCCATGAACTCGACGATCGCCCGTTCCCTCGCCTTGACGTTCACGAAGTGCACCTGGATCGTCGTCGCCACGAGGGCGAGGTCCTCGCGCTCTCCCGGCTCCTCGACCTCGCCGAGGATCGTCCAGAGCCCTTTCAGCCGCGCCATGCGACCGGACCGGAATCGGAGCGCCTCTCCCTTGCGCATGCACGTAGCGTACCCCAGCGAATCGCAACAAGACTTTAATTCGCGAGGGCGGATACATCGGCGATGCCGGTGGACACGGAGCTCGTCCCGATCGACAACCCGAGCGCCTTGAATGTGATCCTCGGCCAGACGCACTTCATCAAGACCGCGGAGGACGTCCACGAAGCCCTCGTCGGTGCCGTTCCAGGCATCCATTTCGGCGTCGCGTTCTGCGAGGCGTCGGGGCCCTGCCTGGTCCGCGTCGAAGGCAACGCGGAGGACCTGAAATCCCTCGCGGCGAAGAACGCCCTCGCCGTCGGAGCGGGGCATTTCTTCATCGTATTCCTGCGGGACGCCTTCCCGATCAACGTGCTGCGGGCCCTGAGGGACGTGCCCGAGGTCGTGACGATCTTCGCGGCGACCTCGAATCCCGTGGACGTCGTGGTGGCCAAGACCCCCCGCGGTCGGGGCGTCCTCGGCGTCGTGGACGGCGAGCGGACGAAGGGCGTCGAGGGAACGAAGGAACGGGAGGATCGGATCGCGTTCCTCCGGAAGATCGGGTACAAGCTGGGCTGACATGTGCCGCATGCTCGGGATCGTCAGTCGCAAACCGGCGCCCGTGGACACGCTCCTGGCGTTCCGTCAGCTCGCCGACACGGGCCGGAATTTCCGGGATTTCGGATGCCCGCAACCGAATCCGAAGGCGGGCCATCCGGACGGATGGGGGATCGCATGCATCGGCGCGGAAGGCGAGTTCTACGTCCGCGGCCCGGGCAAGGCCACGGCGGACCCCAGGTATGAGGAGTTCGTGAGGCGCCTCGCCCGCATCTGCAGCCCTCCCCTCCTGCTCGTCGCCCACCTCCGGTACGCGTCCAAGAAGGACACGATCCAGGAGCAGTACTCCCACCCGTTCCGCCGCGAGGTCGACGGCCGCGTGACGTTCTTCGCGCACAACGGTGAGATAGAAGGGTTCGGGCTGCGCGAAGGCAAGATCGACACGCAGTTCATCTTCGACCGGTTCCTCGATTCCCTGGGGACGGAGGCCCGGCCCCTCCCCGAGTTCAAGCAGGCGGTCGCGAAGGCGAAGGCGGCGATCGACACGGAGTTCCCGCGGAAGGTCGAATCGTACACGTTCCTCATGATCGACGGGAACCGCCTGATCGCCCATCGGGACGCCCGGACGTGCGTCCCGTACTACACGCTCCACGAGACCGCGACGGAGGACATGCGCCTGGTCTGCTCGGAAGTCCTCCCGACCCTACCGGGGCGATGGCGCATGCTCCGGAACGGGGAGTTTTTCGAGGTCCCTTCGTGAAGGCCGCCGGTCGGCTGGGAGCAAAAAAGGCTCTGGCCGCGAGGAAGGGTTAATATAATTCCTGTTTCGTATGCATGATGTTCTTCTTGGGGGAGGACGGATAAAGTGCGTGAGGTCGAGATTACAACGGCATGTCCGGAGTGCCGCGGGGACCATCTCGTCCGGGACTATTCGCGCGCCGAAATCGTCTGCGAAGACTGCGGGCTCGTCCTCGATGACATGATCATCGACGAGGGCCCCGAGTGGCGGGCCTTCGACTCGGAGCAGCGGGAGTCCCGGGAGCGGGCCGGTCCGCCGAGCACGATCATGGCCCACGACAAGGGCCTGTCTACCTCGATCGGCTGGAGGAACAAAGACGCCTATGGGCGGCAGATCCCGCACAAGTCTCGGGCCCAGATCTACCGCCTCCGAAAGTGGCAGCACCGGATCCGGACGTCGAAGAGTGGGGAGCGCTCCCTGGCCCAGGGCCTGACGGAGATCAACACGATGGCCTCCAAGATGGGCCTTCCCCGGCACGTGAGGGAGAGCGCCGCGGTCCTGTATCGCCGCGCCTCGACGAAGAATTTGGTCCGCGGCCGTTCGATCGACGAGGTCGTCGCCGCGACCCTGTATGCGTCGTGCCGGCAGTGTGGCGTCCCGCGAACCCTCGATGAGATCGCATCGAAATCGAGCGTCGACCGCAAGTCGATCGGCCGGACCTACCGGACCCTGGTTCGGGAGCTCGGCCTGAAGCTGTTGCCGCAGAGTCCGCGGGACTACATCGCGCGCTTCTGCAACCGCCTCGAACTCGACATGGACGTGCAGCGGAAGGCGAAGGAGATCCTGGACAAGGTGGAGAAAGACGAACTCGCCTCCGGCGTCGCCCCGAGCGGGGTCGCGGCCGCGACGATCTACATCGCCGCGATCCTGTCGAGCAAGCCGTGCACCCAGAAGGAGGTCGCGGAAGTGGCCGGCGTGACGGAGGTCACGATCCGGAATCGGTACAAGCGGATCTCCGTCGCGATCGGCATGGTGAAGTGAGGCCTCCTCCGACCGCCTGCCCGCAATCTTTAAGCGAGAGGGGCTTTTCCCAGGACATCCTGCGGTGAGCTGGTGGCCTCGGACACGATCGAGAAGGGAGACATCGTCTGGCTCGAGTACGACGCCTGGACGGTGAACCCGAACGGGACGCAGACCCTCTTCGACACGACGCATGACGAAGTCGCGAAGAAAGAGGGCAAGTTCGAAGAGAAGAAGGTCTACATCGAGACCCCGGTCGTCGTCGGGAAGGGTCGGCTCTTCGAAGGCCTCGACGCCGCCCTCATCGGAGCGAAGACCGGTGAAACGAAAGAAGTGGTCATCCCCGCCGAGAAGGGCGCGGGAGTTCGCGATCCTCGGCTCGTCGAACTCAAGACGGAGCGGGAATTCCTCCGACAGGAGATCGATCCCGAGGTCGGGATGGAGGTCTCCATCAGCGGGAAGCGCGGGATCGTGACCGCCGTGAGCGCGGGTCGGGTCCGGGTCGACTTCAACAACCCGCTCGCCGGGAAGACGCTGAAGTACATCGTCACCCCGGTCCGCAAGGCGAAGACCCCGGAGGAACGGGTCCGCGCCGTGATCGAGATGGACTACGGGCTCGGCGAGCAGTTCACGATCCATCTGAAGGACGGCGCGGCCGAAATCCAGCTCCCGGACGTCTGCAAGACGGACGAGAAATGGTTCGTGTCCAAGTTCCGCGTGGTGGCGGACCTCCGCGAGCTCACGGAGCTGAAAACAATCCGGTTCCTTGAGGAGTACGAGAAGAAGGAGACGAAGCCCGAGGCCGCCCCGCCGCCGGAGGCGGAGGCCGCCAAGGCCGACGCAGAACCCGTGACTCCGGCGGAGACAAAGCCCCGGAAGAAAGCGACCGCGACGAAGCCCAAGCCGACCAGGCGGGCGGCAAAAGGCGAAGCGGCTGCCCCTCGCGAAAAGGCGCCAGAAGAACTCTAGGGCGCACGGGTCCCGTCGATCCGCTTCTCCCGGAGTTCCCGGTCGAGGACAGAAACCGGACACAGGACAAATGCGGCTCACGCGGTCTAAAAAGTCTAAGACCGAGCAATCCCTGCCTCCGGCCGTGCTCGGGTCGCGTAGCACGGATAGCGCACCCGCCTCCTAAGCGGGTATTCTGGGGTTCAAATCCCCACCCGAGCGTCTCCGGAAAGACGACTCTTTGTTGAGATCGGGGCAAACGTGCCCCGCCTCACACGCTCACCGTGACTCTTCCTCACAGGGTCCAACCTACAAGTACCGCGGACGTTCTAGGCCCGCGAGGCGAGGATGAATGGCTGAGACCAAGACCATCCTGGTCGCGGGAGCGACCGGGCAGCAAGGCGGCGCAGTCGCGCGAGAACTCATGAAGCGAGGGCATCGAGTGTTCGGCCTCACGCGGAGCACGTCGAAATTCAAGGACCTCGCGACTGCGGGGATCGAAGGAGTTCAGGGAGACTTGACGGACAAAACGAGTCTCGCTCCGCTCCTTCGGAACGCGGACGGGTTCTTCATCGTCACGACCCCCTTCGAACCCGACTTCTCCGTCCACCCGGAGAAAGAGGTGCAACAGGGGAAGAACGCGATCGACGCGGCGAAGGTCGCCAAAGTTTCACACGTCGTGTTGGCGAGCGTTGCCTCGGCGGACGAAGACACCGGCATTCCACACTTCGAGTCGAAGGCGAAGGTGGAGCGACACCTGAAGGCGTCTCGAGTCCCCCACACCATCACCCGGCCGGTCGCCTTCATGGACAACTACGCGAGCCCGTGGATGGTGTCTACGCTCCGAGGCGGGATCATGCAGGTCCCGGTTCCTCCGGGGAGCCGCCAGCAGCTGGTCGCGGTAAAGGACATCGGAGAGATCGTCGCCCGGGCATTCGAGAACGGTCGGATGGCGATC